>Ga0209039_10000596_pt1 | contig 35149 bp, 30 predicted proteins | sample BogFormECP12_OM1_FD_188238 | JGI IMG/M metagenome (GOLD analysis project Ga0209039, IMG submission 188238) | Bog forest soil microbial communities from Calvert Island, British Columbia, Canada - ECP12_OM1 (SPAdes) (version 2) | ecosystem: Environmental > Aquatic > Freshwater > Wetlands > Bog ... | reverse complement strand
GTGCGCGATACCATGCTGGGCCGGATTTCGCCCGAGACGGGCCAGGTGTTTCTGGACGAAATGGAGATTACCGAGGACGAGTTTCGCTCGTTCCGCGAGATCAAGATCATCGCCGCCGGGACTTCCCGTCACGCCGCGCTGGCGGGAAAGACTATGATCGAGCGCCTGGCGCGCGTGCCCGTCGAGGTGGATTACGCCTCCGAGTTTCGCTACCGTGACCCGCTGGTGGAACCGCGCACGCTCACCATTCTTGTCACCCAGTCGGGCGAGACAGCAGACACCATCGCCGCGCAGCGCGAGGCCCAGGCCAAGGGTTCGAAGACGCTGGCCATTTGCAACGTGCTGGGCAGCATGGTGCCGCGCGAGTCGAACGGCGCCATTTACAGCCACGCCGGCCCGGAAATCGCGGTGGGTTCCACCAAGACTTTCAGCGCCCAACTCACCGCGCTTTATCTTCTCGCCGTGTACCTGGGGCAGACGCGCAACCTGCTGCCACCGTCGGACGCCAAGCAACGCCTGGCAGACTTGGCAGCGCTGCCGCGCCAGCTCGAGTCGGTGCTGCAAAACGACGAGGACTATGAAGACCTGGCGCGCGAGCTCTATCGCTCCTCGGCTTTCTTGTTTCTCGGGCGCGGTGTCCATTTTCCCATTGCCCTCGAAGGCGCGCTGAAAATGAAGAAGGTGTCTTACATCCACGCCGAAGCCCACCCGGCCGGCGAGATGAAGCACGGACCGGCCGCTCTCATTGACGAAGGCCTGCCCGTGGTGGTGATCGCCACCTCCGACCCGCGCTCCGCCGATTCCAAGACGCGCTACGAGCGTACCGTCTCGAACATCAAGGAAGCCAAGGCGCGCGGCGCGCAGATCATCGCCCTGGTTACGGAAGGTGACCGCGAGGTGGCGGAGATGGCTGATCACCTGATCGTGCTGCCGTCGACCAACGGGTTCCTTTCCACCATCCTCGAGGTAGTGCCGCTGCAACTGCTCGCCTACCACATCGGCGTGCTGCGCGGCTGCGACGTGGATCAGCCGCGGAACCTGGCGAAGTCGGTAACCGTGGAATGACCGCTCCACTGGACGAACAGTCGTGGAGCGTAAGGCGTCTATTTTGGATTTTGGATTTTCGATTTTGGATTGAAGAGAAGAGCGACCACAGCGGGTTCTTCAATCCAAAATCCAAAATCCAAAATAAATTCGAAGCGCCACACTTACGCCGTGATGTATAGAAAGCCAGGAGCCAGCGTGAAGATCGTCTACTCTGACCACTATGACCTGAACCTCGGCGACCACGTCTTTCCCTCGGTGAAGTACAGGCTGACCAAGGAACGGCTGCTGCGCGACAGCGTAGCGAAGCCCGAGGATTTTGTGGAGCCCGAGCCCGCCTCCGACGAAGATGTGGCGCTGGTCCATCATCGCGAATACATCCGCAAGCTCAAGACGGGCACGCTCTCCCACGTCGAAATCCTCCGTCTCGAGATCCCCTATTCGCCCGAGCTCGTCCGCGCCGTGTGGCTGTCCGCCGGGGGTTCGATCCTCGCCGGACGACTGGCACTCGAAGACGGCACCGGGGTCAATCTGGGTGGCGGCTTCCACCACGCTTTTCCCGATCACGGCGAGGGTTTCTGCGTGCTGCACGACGTCGCCATCGGGATTCGCCGTCTGCAGAAGGACAAAGCGATCGAGCGCGCCATGACCGTCGATTGCGACGTGCACGACGGCAATGGCACCGCCGACATCTTCGCCGCGGACGCCACCGTGTTCACGCTGTCGATCCACCAGTTGAACAATTATCCGGTCCCCAAGCCTCCCAGCAATCTCGATATCAACCTCGCCGATGGCGTCGAGGACGAAGAGTATTTGGCGGAACTCGAGCACGGCCTCGACCACGCCCTGCAGGAGTTCCAACCGGACATCCTCTACTACCTCGCCGGAGCCGATCCCTACCGCGAAGACCAGTTGGGTGGGCTCAAGCTTACCCTTCACGGGCTCGAGCAACGCGATCGCCTTGTGTTCCGGAAAGCGCGTGCCAAGAACATTCCGGTGGTGGTGACACTGGCTGGCGGGTACGCGCGGCACGTGGAAGATACAGTGCGGATTCACGTCACCACGGTGCGCGTGGCCAAAGAATTCACGATTGACGATTGACGACTTACCATTGGAAACAGCCTTCAGCTTTCAGCTCTCAGCACGAAAGCCAGTTCTTGCTGATAGCTGATGGCTGATAGCTGATGGCCCCGCGAATCGAAAATCGTCAATCGGCAATTCTTCTCAGGTCCTTCCACCCCACCAGAATGATGTGATTCTCTTCCAGCGCGCGCTTAAACTCCGGGCTGGTGACGGCGTTGAAGTCGCGTTGCCGCCAAGCGGACCCGTAGTCGGGATGACCCACGGTGACGGCCTGGAGTTCGGCATCGTCGTGGCCGAGGTGAACGATAAGGTAGTGAAGACCCGGCTTGATGGACCCGAGCGCCTTGATGTAGGACGCCGTCCACTGGTCTGGCGGCACGCCGGGATTGAACATCACCAGCGAGTCGAGGATGACGTCGCTGGGCGAGAGCAGCGACATCATGGCGTTGCGCGCGTCGTTCACGTGCACCGCCAGGAACGGCAGGTGATACTCGTGCCCCACCTTCACCAGCGTGGCGTAAAGCTCCGGCGTCGCGGCCAGCGTTCCCATGTGCATATCGAGGTGCGTGGGGTGGATGCCCATCTTCATCGCCAGGTCGATCTGGGCGCGAATCTCGCGCTCCGCTTCTTCCGGCTTGGCGTGCGAGGCGGCGGGGAACGCGTCGGCGTAAAAGTATCCGTCGGGGTCGAGTAGGCTCGGGACCTGGTCCTTGGGGGCCACCGGACCCCAGCGGTAAGTCTTCCACTCGCTGGTGAGGGTGAGGTGCAGCCCCAGGTCGGCCTCGGGGTGGGCCTTGGCGTACGCGGCCACCTCAGTGAGCCACGGGCAGGGAACCATGATGCTCGCCGAACTCACCGCCTTCTGATCGAGCGCAACGAAGGCCGCCATATCCACGGAGTGGGCCACGGCAAGATCGTCGGCATGGAGGATCACCAGCTTGGCGTCGGCCGGATAACCGAGCCGCTCGGCGATGGTTCGCGTCTGAGCTTGAGCGGACCCGCCCGCCAAGCTGAGAACGACCATCGCAATACACCCTACACTCAAGCACCACCGCAAGTTAACCATATGCATCCCCTGGTCCAGAGGGTTCCTGAAAAACTCGGGTCCCGGGCGGTCTTCGTAGCGGCGCCCTTTAGGACGGCATCTTGAACTCCAGAAGATGCCCGGCTAAAGCCGGCCTCTACGAGCGCCCAAACATAGAGTCGTACCCACCAAGCCTCACCTCGGCGTCGGTTCATCCCACGGTTCCCCTACGCCTTCTTCTATGGCGTCGAACTCGCGCTCGACGGCACGAATGTCGCGACTGCGATTCACAACGTTACAGGCGCGCCAGTTGCCTCTCCCGCTCCTTCGGCTTCTCCGCCAAAGGCAAAGAACGCGTGGGCTTGGGCGAACGGGCCATCATCGTTTGATCTCGATCAGAGCGGAGTTAAATGAACCCTGGCGGTACCCCTCTAGGTCCAGGGTGACGAAAGCAAATCCCAGGGGCTTGAATATCTCCACCAACTTCTGCGCCATTTCCGGCGTGAGGGCGCGCGGCAATTCCGCGGGCGCGATCTCCAGCCTCACCAGCTTATCGTGATGGCGCACGCGGAAGTGGCGGAAGCCCAGCGCCCGCACCGCTTCTTCGCCCTTCTCCACCACCGCCAGCCGCTCCGGCGTCACCGGAATGCCGTAGGCGATCCGCGACGAGAGGCACGCCGAGGCCGGCCGGTCCCACACCGGAAGTTGGGCGCCGCGCGCCAACTCTCGAATCTCCACCTTGGTCAGCCCAGCGTCGAGCAGCGGCGTCAGCACCTGATGCTCGCGTGCGGCGCGCTGGCCGGGACGCCAGTCGCCCTGGTCGTCCACGTTCACGCCGTAGGCGACCGCCGCGAATCCGCGCTGCGCCGCCATTTCGTCCAGCTTGCGGAAGAGTTCGTCCTTGCAGAAGTAGCAGCGATCGGGGTTGTTAGCCTGGTAATCGGGATCATTCAGCTCGTCGGTGGTGATGAACTGGTGGGGGAAGGCGGCCCGCTGAGCGCACCGCTCTGCTTCCTTCCGGTCCAACGCCGAGTAACTCGCGCTCAGCGCGGTGACGGCTAGCATCCGGCCGCCCAGCGCTTGGTATGCCGCGTGGGCGAGGTAAGCAGAATCCACGCCGCCCGAGTAGGCAACGAGGAGCGAGGGCAGCCTGCCCAACTCGTCGTGAAGCCGCTGCTGCTTGAGCTCAAGTTCGGTCATGGTTCGATTGCCCGTCCTCAGAATAACACAGGGGACGGAAGGCGGAAGGCAGAAGGCAGCGTTCCTGTCTCGCTTATTCTCACCGACCTAATTCGTACCAAGTGCTCAGTGCTAAGTTTTCAGTTAGTTCTCAGTTTTCAGGAGTCTCAGTTACTAGACACTTAGTCCCGTTGACATTTTTCCTTATGTGGCGTATGGTTTTCCATATGAAGACGACTCTTATAATTCCCGACCCTGTCTTTCGCGACCTGAAGAAGCGTGCCGTGGAGCGGAATACGACCCTCTCCGAACTTGCCACCGAATACCTGCGCCAGGGGCTGCAAGGGCGGCCGAAGCCCAAGCGCCTGCCTCGTCTGCCTAGCTTCAGCGCCGGCCCGCCTCTGATTGACCTCACTAGTCGCGACGAGATATACCGCGTGCTCGATCTGGATCGACTCAGGCTATACCGTGACTTGAAGAATTCTGAGAAGAAGGGCTGACTGTGTTCGTGGTTGACACGAATCTGCTGGTCTACGCGTTTATTCGGGAGTGTCACGGGCATGCCCAGGCTCAGAATCTGGTGCAGGAGTGGGGCTCGTCCGCCGAGCCCTGGTGCGTCACATGGTCGATTGTTTATGAATTCCTGAGCGTCAGCACGCAGCGGTCGGCCTTTGCGCATCCACCATCCTTCTCCGAGTCCTGGGATTTCGTCCAAACGCTGCGAGCCTTCCCTTCCTTCGAGATCCTGGCCGAGACGGAGCGCCACGCGGAGGTCATCGACGAACTCGTGCGCGAATATCCGCACATGGCGGGCACCCGGTTTCACGATTTGCACATCGCTGCGGTCATGAGGGAACATGGAATCACCGATATCCGCACCGCTGATACGGATTTTCATCAGTTCAAGTTCCTCCGGGTCACCAACCCACTTCTTCGCAGTGGCTTCAAAAGCAGTGGCCAGTGAGGGGAAGATTTCGAAGCCAAGGGCGCTCGGTGTTCGGGCGCATCGCCGCAACGTCGGCTCGATGCCGGAGAGGACTTGGAATGGAAGTGAAAGGCTGAAAAATCGGGTGACTGTTTGCTATAATAAATATTCGGGGGAAGGAACCCTGCCAGCGTCTGGTCTCGCCTGACGAGCTCGTCGCACGAGGGGATTTGGCCTCAAGGAGTGACATGGCAACTACTCAAGTGTTAACCGGTGAGGCGGAATCGCCTGCCGAATCGCAGTTGATCGTCAACGACATGAGTATCCAGGTGGCGACGGTGAACGGCTCCGGCAGCCAGACGTCCAACATGGTGCTGCTGCGCGCGATTTTCCGGATGGGGATTCCGGTTTCCGGCAAGAACCTGTTTCCTTCCAACATTGCGGGACTTCCCACCTGGTTCACCATCCGGGCCTCGAAGTACGGGTACATCGGCCGCCGCAAGGAAATCGATCTGCTGGTGGCGATGAACGCGGAGACGGTGGAAGAGGACGTGCGCGCGCTCGATTCCGGCGCGGCCGTGGTCTACGACGAGCGCCTGGACGTGAAGAAGTACCGCGACGACCTGCTGTTCTACCCCGTGCCGTTTGACAAGCTGGTAGGGCCGGTCTGCCCCGATGCCAAGCTGCGCAAACTCGTCCGCAACATGATCTACGTGGGGGTGGTGGCCAAGCTGCTGAACGTGGACATGGGCGACGTGGAGAAAGCGCTGCGCAAGCAGTTCAAGAAGAAAGTGAAGGCGGCGGACCTCAACTTCGCGGCCGTGAAGGCCGGATGGGAGTACGCCAACAAGAGCATGCCGAAGCAGGACCACTTCTGGCTGGAACGGATGAACCTCAACGAGGGCAAGATCATGATTGAGGGCAACGCCGCGGCAGCGCTGGGCGCCATGTTTGCCGGCGTGACGGTGGTGACCTGGTACCCCATTACGCCCTCTTCCTCGCTTTGCGAGACGCTAATCGAGTACATGAAGCGTTACCGCATCGACCCGGAAACCAAGAAGGCCACCTTTGCGATTGTGCAGGCCGAGGACGAACTGGCGGCTATCGGCATGGTGGTGGGCGCCGGATGGGCGGGGGCGCGCGCCATGACGGCCACCGCCGGACCCGGCATCTCGCTGATGGCGGAATTCATCGGGCTAGGCTATTACGCCGAAGTGCCGGGAGTGATCTTCGATATCCAGCGCGTCGGCCCCTCCACCGGCCTGCCCACGCGCACGGCGCAGGGAGACATCCTCTCCACCGCGCTGCTCTCGCACGGCGATACCAAGCATCCCCTGCTGTTCCCCTGCTCGGTGAGCGAGTGCTTCACCATGGCCATCCAGGCCTTCGACCTGGCGGAGGAACTTCAGACCCCGGTCTTTGTGATGTGCGATCTCGACCTGGGCATGAACGTGTGGATGTCGGACCCCTTCCCGTACCCGGAGAAGCCCATCCGGCGCGGCAAGGTGCTCAACGATGAGGACCTGGATCGCCTCGGCGGTTTCCAGCGCTACAAGGACGTGGATGGCGACGGCATCGGCTATCGTACCTTGCCCGGCACCAAGCATCCGGCGGCAGGATACTTCACGCGCGGCAGCGGCCACGACGAGCGGGCCATTTACAGCGAAAAGCCGGCGGTCTATGTGAACAATATGGACCGCCTCGCCCGCAAGTGGGAGACCGCTGTGCGCCTGGCGCCGGGACCCGAGATCCAAGAGAGCGGAAAGGACGGAATCGGCATCCTGGCCTATGGCACCAGCCATTGGGCGGTGGTGGAAACCCTCGATCAACTCCGGCGCGAACAGAACATCGAGGCCGGCTATTGCCGCGTGCGGGGTTATCCTTTCAACCGCGAGGTCACCGATTTCATCCGGCGGCACCAGCGGGTCTACGTGGTGGAGCAGAACCGCGACGCCCAGCTCTTGGGTTTGCTGCGGCTGGACCTGGAACCGGAACTAATTGGGAAGCTTCGCAGCGTCCTGCACTACGACGGGCTGCCCATCGACGCGCGCAGCACCACGGATTCGATTCTGACGCAGGAGATCGGGGGGATCGCCCCGGCAGCCGCGCCCGGCGTCGACAGCAATACACCTCAGGAGGTGCAAGCATAAGATGGCAACGACAACCGTTCCTCCGGCTCCGCCGAGAAAAGTCAACCGAATTGGACTCGAGCAGGCCGACTACAAAGGCAACAAGACGACGCTGTGCGCCGGTTGCGGGCACAATGCGATCAGCGAGCGCATCATCGAGGCGTTCTACGAGATGGGCGTGGAGCCGCATCGCGTGGCCAAGCTTTCGGGCATTGGCTGCTCCTCCAAGAGCCCGGCGTACTTCCTGCGTACCTCTTACGGCTTCAACGCGGTGCATGGCCGCATGCCGTCGGTGGCCACCGGCACCGTGCTGGCCAATCACAAGTTGATCGCCGTGGGGGTGAGCGGCGATGGCGACTCGGCCTCGATCGGCATCGGGCAATTCGTTCACCTGATGCGGCGGAACCTGCCGATCATTTACATCATCGAGGATAACGGCGTCTACGGCCTCACCAAAGGCCAGTTTTCCGCCACCGCGGACCTCGGATCGAAGCTGAAGACGGGAGTGATCAACGACCTTCCGGCCATCGATACCTGCGCGCTTGCCATCCTGCTGGGCGCCACCTATGTGGCTCGCTCGTTCTCGGGTGACAAGCGACAACTCCTGGCGCTGATCGAAGGCGCCGTCGCCCACCACGGCACCGCGATGCTCGACGTGATCTCGCCGTGCGTCACCTTTAACGATCACGAGGGGTCCACCAAGAGTTACAGCTACGTGAAGGACCACGAATCGCCGATCGAGGATGTGAGCTTTGTTCCTTTTTTCGACGACATCACGGTGGACTACGATCCCGGCACCACCACCGAAATCACCATGCACGACGGTTCGCGCCTGCTGCTGAAGAAGCTGAATAGCGACTATAATCCGACCAACAAGAGCGAGGCCCTGCGGGTGCTGGGGGAGGCCCACGACAAAGAGGAAGTAGTCACCGGCCTCTTTTACGTGGATACCAAACGCGAGAGCTTCATCGATCAGTTGAACCTGGTGGACGAGCCCCTGGCGACGCTGCCCGAGTCGAGGGTGCGCCCGCCCAAGAGCGTGCTCGATGAGGTGATGGAAAGTCTCCGCTAGGACAGCCCCTGGTCGGGCAAACGGTGAGATGATTGCCAAAACGCTTCCAGCACAGAGACACAGAGGCGCAGAGAAGAATGGGGAGCGTTAGGAAACAAAAGACATTTCCATGTGATTCTATTCTTTTCTCTGTGTCTCGGTGCCTCTGTGTTTAATTTTCACACCTTCAAGGTCGATGGGTTACTGCGCCACCAGACCGCCGTCCAGCACCAGCGGATGCCCGGTGACGAACGACGCGGCGTCCGAACACAACCACAGTACTGCTTCCGCCACTTCCTCCGCTGTGCCCAGCCGTCCCATGGGTTGCAGTTTGACGATCTGCGCCTCCAGCTCCGGTTTGATGCTCGTGTGAGCCTCGGTCATGGGTGTGCTGATGAACCCCGGGCACACCGCGTTGACGCGAATGCCCTTCTTGGCGTACTCGAGCGCCGCCGTGCGCGTGAGTTGAATCACGCCGCCTTTCGACGCACTATACGCCGGTCCGCCCCGCATACCGACAAGTCCTGCGATCGAGGCATTGTTCACGATGGCGCCGCTGCCCTGCTTGAGCATCTGCGCGATCTCATACTTCATCGCCAACCACACGCCTTTCAAGTTCACCGCGATGATGGTGTCCCAGTTCTCCTCCGTGCATTCGGCGGTGGTAGCCATGGCCCCGGTCAGACCCGAGTTGTTGAAGGCGCAGTCGATGTGCCCGAAGATGTCGACGGCGCGCGCCACCAGCGACTCCACGTCGGCCGCTTTCGTCACGTCCGTCCTCACCTGCAAGCCTTCGCCGCCCGCTTCGCGAATCATGCGCAGCGTCGTCTCGCCCTCGTCGACGCGGCGGTTGCCGATCACCACCTTAGCGCCTTCGCGCGCAAACGCCAGCGCTGTCGTACGTCCGATTCCCGAGCTGCCACCTGTGATCAGCGCCACCTTCCCTGCGAATCGCGCGGTCATCGAAGTCTCCTTGCGTGCCATCTAGCTAGTTAGCTAGCCATAATGAGCACGAGCCGTAGAGCGCGTCGATCAATCCAAGGCCTCTGGCAATCGTCAATCGACAATCCTTCGCTTCGCTCAGGACCAATCGGCAATTCTTCAGCGCACCCAGTCCGCCGTGAAGATGTTGATTTCGTGCGGCTGCTTCGCGTTGCGGCTGGAGGCAAACACCAGCTTCCGGCCGTCGGGCGAGAACATGGGAAACGCCTGGAATCCACCGGTGAAGGTCACCCGTTCCACGTCCCCACCGTCGCGATCGATGGTGTACAGTTCGAAATTGCTGGTGCCGGGTGATTCATAGTTGGAGGCGAAGATGATCCGCCGGCTATCGGGGAAGAACGAGGGGGCGAAGCTGGCGCCGCCCAATTGCGTGATCTGGCGCTGGTTGGAGCCGTCGGCGCGCATCACGTACAGGTCCATCAGCAGGGGCTCGACCAGGTCTTGCGCCAGGAGCGATTTGTAACGCTCGACTTCCTCCGCGCCGGCAGGGTGATGGGCGCGATAGACAATCCACTGGCTGTCGGGCGAAAAGAACGGGCCGCCGTCGTAGCCGAGGACGTTAGTAAGCCGCTGCACGCCGCTGCCGTCTGCGTTCATGGTGTAAAGGTCCAGATCGCCATCGCGCGACGAGGTGAAGGCGATTTTCTTGCCGTCACCGGAGAGCGTCGACTCGGCATTGTAGCCGGGCGCCGGCGCCAGTTGCTTCAGGATCTCGCCGCGGTCCGTGGCATAGAAGATGCGAAAGGACGAATAGACGCCCCACACGTAGCCCTTCGAGTAATCCGGGCGCGGCGGGCAGTCGGGGCTGGAGAGATGTGTCGACGAGTAGAGGATGTGCTTGCCATCCGGATAAAAGTAGCCGCAGGTGGTCCTGCCCTTGCCGGTCGACACCAGGTGCACGTCGGACCCGTCGACGTTGATGATGAACATCTGGTCGCACGAGTAAGGCGGGCGGGTAGACTGAAAGAGCAACCTTTTTCCATCGAAGCTGAAGTAAGCCTCGGCATTCTGTCCACCGAAGGTGATTTGCTTGACGTGGCGCAGGTGCACTTCGCGCGGGTCGCGGAGCGGATCGTCCGGAGTTCCATTCACCACCGGCCCCGGAACGGACAGACTTTGCGGCGCGGGCTTTTCCTGTTGCGTCCCATCCGGGCGGGATTGAGCGACCAAGCGCGCGCCGAGAACCGCGAGTACAGCTAAAAGGACTGCCAGCAAATCCCAGAAAGGCTTCCGCCTTGAACTGTCGAGAGTGTGTGGTCCCATTGTCTCCTTCGATGCCTTTTTCATACGCCGGCCATGTATTTGCCTGGCTCTCAGCCATCGCTTCTCCTAGCCCCGAAGGGGCGAAAGAGAGTAGCCCAGGGCGCCAGCCCTGGGGGCAGATGCCCTCCAAAACCACAAAGACTACAATTTGCCGGCCTTCTCCCAGGGCTGGCGCACTGGGCTACTCTCTTTCGCCCCTTCGGGGCTAAGGCTCCCTCTTCACTTGCAGTCCAACACCAGCTTGAAGTCGTCGATTCCGCCGCCTTCCGCCACGTCAAGCCGGTCGTCGTGCTGGCCACAATGTTTTCGCTTCATCGTGATGTAGCTGCGGCCGGGAAGCAACTCCAAAGTTGCCACGCCGTCATCGGACGTCTCACCCTTCACGTCATCCATCACTGACCCGCTCGACCACGTCGCGTCCAGCATGACTTTGTCCTCCGGCCGCCCGGCGCTATCGGTGACGCGCACCAGCACCGGCTTGTGCAGCATCTGCTTGGGCTCGTAGATCTCGGGCGGTACCATGACCAGTTGAAGCGCGCCGTTGGGAGCGGCGGAAGTCAGCTCGACATGCTGGAAGGTGGCCGTATCTGTGGTCGCGGCCGCGCGTCTCACCGTCACCCAATAGAGCCCCAGCGGCAAATGGTCAAAGGAGAAACGCCCATCGATGTCCGCCCGCGACTGATCCACCAGTTGCTGCTGCCGGTCGCTCAGCGAGACCACGGTCCGTTGAAAGACGGGCCGGGAGTCCGGCGTCACCACTGTGCCGGCCACCGAACCGGCGTCTGTCGCCGGCGCCGGCTCCAAGTCGATATCGAGCGCATTACTTTCCGTCTCTCCCTGCCAGAGGGTCACGCCAAGGTTTCGGGCCGCCTCATCGCCATTCGAATAACTCGCGCCGTAAGTCGCCGACAGGCGGTAGCGACCCCACACGGGCTTGGCAGCGGTCTCCGCGCCAGCCAGCGCCGGGGCAAGGTGCACGACGGCTTTCTCTTCATAGTCGTCACGCGGCGCGAGACGGATGAGCTTCGGATGCGGCAGCCCGACGCTCTCGAGTACGAGACCCTCCGCAGCAGTTGCCGCATCGCCGGCGGCAGCCGGCGTGAGATGAATCGCCAGCGTCGATCCGCCGCGCGTCGTGTTGCCGGGATTCTCTTCCGAAGAATTGATGACGACCGTGGCGGTGCGCGCTACGATGGCCGCGTCGCGCGCGTGCCGATAAAGCCATACCGGTTCCGATCCCGAGTTGTGGATGTGCAAAGTGATGCGCGCCGGAGACGGCATCGTGATAGTCTGCTGCTCGATGGAGACAAGGAGCTTCAGGCTGCCTGCGGCAGCATCAGTCCCGGCATATTCTGTTGCTGAAGTTGGTGTGCTGTCGCGCCTGATTCCCCTCAGAAGAATTGACGATTGATCCCGCCCTGCGGGAACGATTGACGATTGAAAGAGAAGACTAGGCAAGCCGAGCGGCCCGTTTGATGGCCCATCTACAATCGTCAATGAGCCTCTCTTCCAATCGTCAATCGTCAATCGGCAATCGTCAATTCTTCCCTGGTGGGCGTACAAGGCTCCACATTGGCTGGGCACCGACATTGTACAGAATTGAGTGCTACCGCATCCGAGCCCCACCGCGAGGGCGCAAATGATCACACCAAGCGCAGACGAATCAGGCCTTCCCATGACCTACTTTCTTACCTCGAGGATCACGTCGTGCGTTACCTTCTCCCCGTTTCGCAGCACCGTGACTATCACCTTATCGCCCGGCTTGTGAGCGCGGAGGGCATAAGTGAAGTCGTAGAGGTTGTCGATCTTCTTGGTGTCGAACTCGACCAGCACGTCGCCGGCCTTGAAGCCCGCTTTGGCGGCGGGGCTGCCGTCGCGCACGTCGGCGAACTTCACGCCGTGCTCGATCTCGCCGAAGTCGGGAATGGAGCCGAAGTAAGGCCCGTAGCCGCCGCCCCCGCCGGACGCGGGGCTTGCCGGCTCGGCCACTCGGACATACTGTGGTTTTTCCGCGAGTTGGTCGAGCGAGTCGGTGACACCGGCCACCAACTCCAGCACGCGTGCTCCTGCTCGCGCGTCGATCTTGTCCCAGGTGTCCGAGGGCTTGTGATAGTCCGAATGAAGCCCGGAAAAGAAGAACAGCACCGGGATATTGTGTACCGTAAACGAAGTCTGATCGCTCGCGCCGTATCCCGACGCGGAGTAGCTCAGGTCGAAGCTCTGGGCCGGTGTTGAGTTACTCGAGTCACCCGGCTGGTCCGAAGATTGGGGCGCGCTCGCGTCGGAGCCCGATGTCGGCGGCGCCAAGGTTTGGTTGGCGTCCTCCACCAGCTTCTTGAATCCCGGCGACGTTCCGGTGCCGCCCACGTAGAGCCGATTCTTGGAGACACGCCCGATCATGTCCATGTTGATCATGGCGATCGTCCCATCGAGTGGGAACTCGGGGTGGGCGGTGTAATAGCTCGAGCCGAGCAGTCCCAATTCCTCGCCGGCGAAGGTGATGAAGACGATGGTGTGCTTCGGCTGTGCTTGCCGATGGGCAAAGAAGTCAGCCAACTCAAGCACACCGCTGGTTCCGGAAGCGTTGTCATCGGCGCCGTGATGGATCTGCCCGACCTGCCGCGGAGCCAGCGAGAACTGCTCGCCCAGACCAAGGTGATCGTAGTGCGCGCCGATAACGATGGCCTGCCGCGCCAGCGTGGGGTCGCTGCCCGGAAGCAGGCCGACAACGTTCGCTACCGGCTTGCGGATTCGTTCCACGTCGACGGTAGCCGCGACGCGCGTCGCCGGGTCGAGCGCGAAAGAGTGGTTGGAAAGGTCCTTGTCGATCGCCTGCCGCAACTCGTCGAGAGTGTGGCCGGTGGGCTTCAGCCATTCGTCCACCACCCCGGTCGCCACCTGAATTACAGCTACGCCGATATCTTCTGGTCCGGCGAGGGTACCAAATCGAACCAACTCATCAGGCTCGCCCGGATGATTCCCCACGTCGTTCACCAGGATCATACCCACTGCGCCACGGTTCCGGGCATTGATGGCCTTATTGAGGATGTCGGAATACATGGTGAGCTGCTTGCCGGCAAAAACGCTCTTCTCGTCGTTCTCCTGCGGCTCGTGGCGCAGCACGATGACGACCTTGCCCTTGACGTCGGTGCCTTGATAGTCGTCGTAGTGATACTCGGGCGCCGTGATCCCGTAGCCGGCGAAAACCAGGGGCGCGTTAAGGGTGATGTCCTGGGAGAAGCTGAATGGGATAAAGTCCTGATTGATGGTCAGGGTCCGGTGGGTGTCGCCGCTCTCGTAAATCAATGAATTGTTCCCGTCGAGTTTCGCGCCCACCGTGATCATGAAATTTTGAAAGCAAGTACCGTCGTCACCGGCGGGCTTGAGGCCGAACCGGATGAATCGCGCCGCGATATAGTCCGCGGCTTGGTTGAGCTCGGGCGTGCCGTCGCCGCGGCCTTTCAGTGCGTCACTCGATAGGAACTTGATCGGATCGAGAAATTCCTGGGTCGAAAACGCCGGCACCGGCTTGGTAGAGTCGGCCGCCGTCCGCCGCGGGCCCACGACAACAGTGAGAATCACCGCGGCGACGAGAGCCAGTCTCGCGATCAACTTAGGTATGCGATTGCTTGTTTCCATCGAATTCCCCTTGTCCTTAGCGTGCAATGATGCCCAACTCTTTTCAACCCCTGTGCCCACCCAATCTGGGGTCCGCTACGGCTACCAACAAAGAATTGCCGATTGCAGATTGACGATTGACGATTGAAAGAGATCAGTAGGCAAGCCACTCAGCCCTTTCAAGAAACCACCACGATTGTCAATGACCCTTTCTTCCAATCGTCAATCGTCAATTCTTCCTTCCTTTCCCCCTACTCCCTATTCGCTACTCCCTACTCCCTTCCTCATAGCGCGCGCAGGATCAAACACTTCAAATAGTGTGTCTCCGGCACCGTGAGCAAAATCGGATGATCGCGCGACTGGGTCCGCCGCTCCACCACGCTGACCGTCCGATGGGCGTCGAGCGCGGCGCTGGCCACCACTTCGAGCAGGTCCGACTCGCTCACGTGATAGGAGCACGAGCACGTGATGAGAAACCCGCCCGGGTTCAGCATCTTCAGCGCGCGCAGGTTCAACTCTTTGTAGCCGCGCAGCGCCGATTCGCGGTGTGACTTCTGCCGGGCGAAGGCGGGCGGGTCCAGCACCATAGTGTCGAAGCGCTCCCCGCGCTGATCGGCGGCCTTCAAGAAGTCGAAGCAGTTCGCCTCCGTCCACTCGATGTTCGGATTGCCGTTCAATTGCTGGTTGCGGGCAGCAGCTTGGAGCGCTTCGGGGGAACTGTCAACGCCGACGACGGCGTCACACTTCCCAGCCATGGCCAGCGCGAAGCCGCCGGTATAGCAAAAGCCATCGAACGCTCGGCCTCGCGCGTAGCGCTGCGCGGCGGCGCGATTCTCACGCTGGTCGAGGAAACCGCCAGTCTTCTGGCCAGCGAGAAGATCGAAGACCACCTTCACGCCGTTCTCTTCCACCACCACTTCACTCACGTTCTCGCCCGCCACGACGCCCTTCTGCTCCGGCAGCCCCTCCAGGCAGCGAATCGCGACGTCGTTCCGCTCCAGAATCGCGCGCGGAGCAAACTGCTGTTGCAGGATTTCCACCACCATCGGCTTCAGCCGATCCGCGCCTTGGCTCAGCGTCTGCAACGCGAAGCAATCGGCATAACGATCGATGACGAGGCTGGGCAGCAAGTCGCCTTCGGACGAGACGAGGCGATATGCCTGAGCTCCTTCCACAACCTGCTGGCGGAACACGGCGGCGGCGGCGATGCGCTCGGCGAGGAAGTCGCGGTCGAAGGGGCGCTTTTCGCGCGTCAACAGGCGCAGCGCGATTTGCGACTGGGAACTATAAAACGCCTGCCCCCAGAAACCCTTTCGGTGGTCGACGACACGGACCACGGCGCCCGGCTCGACACCGGAAGCATCCTCGATATCCGCGCGATAGATCCACGGATGACCCGCGAGAATGCGGTCCACGCCACGCTGCGAGATAACGACGCTGCATGGAGTCACATCATCACTCTAGCAGAAGCCAATTGTGAATAGTGGATGGTGAATAGTGAATGGTGAATTACAAGATTCGTCTTCCATTCACCATTCACTATTCACTATTCACCATTCACTATTCACAATTGGCTTCTGCCTCTTGACTCCTGCAAAGTTCATCTACAATTGAGGTCTCATGCTCCTCGACGACTTCGATTACCCGCTCCCCGCCGAACTGATCGCCCAGCAGCCGCTTCCGGAACGCGACGCGTCGCGCATGATGGTGCTGCATCCGGCCAGTGGAGCCCATGGCGTCTATGAGGATCGTGCCTTCCGTGATCTTCCGTATTTGCTCGAACCCGGCGACTTGCTGGTCTTCAACAATACCAAGGTCTTTCCTGCCCGGTTGCTGGGCTGCCGGCGCGGCGTCACCGCGCAGCCGATCGGCAAGAACAACCCCGCCATCCGCGAGCACCTCAGCGCCGAAGTCGAGCTGCTGCTCACCCGTCGCGAGAGCGATGAGGTGTGGCAAGCGCTCGTCCGCCCGGGTCGCAAGATCCGAACCGGTGAAGTGCTGGTGTTCGGCGACGGCGAACTTGAAGCGGAAGTGCTGGCGCGTGGCGACTACGGCGTGCGCCAAGTCCGCCTGCGAGCGCGCTCGGGCTCGCCTGAGCAGGTTGACGAGGCCATCGATCGTCTCGGCCACGTGCCGCTGCCGCCCTACATCCATCGCCCCGACAAGGCGGCCGATCGCGACGCCTACCAGACGGTCTACGCCAAAGTGCGCGGCGCCGTGGCTGCGCCCACTGCCGGCTTCCACTTCAGCGAGCGAGTCCTCGGGCAGTTGCGCGCGCAGGGAATCGAAAGCTGCGAAATCACCTTGCATGTGGGACTAGGGACCTTTCAGCCGGTCCATGCGGCGCAAGTTGAGAACCACAAGATGGAGGCAGAACGTTTTGAGGTCGGCGAGGCTGCGGCGGAAGCCATCCGCCGGGCCAAGGAGCGTGGCCGCCGCGTGGTCGCCGTGGGAACCACCACCGTCCGAACCCTCGAACACATAGCGCGCGAAAATGGGGGCAAAATCGTCGCCGCTGCGGGCGAGACAAGTCTGTTCATCCTGCCCGGCTTTCAGTTCCAGGTGACGAGCGCCATGCTCACCAATTTTCATCTACCCAAGTCGACCTTGTTGATGCTGGTTTCCGCGTTCGCCGGGCGCGACTTCGTCCAGCGCGCTTATCAGCACGCCGTGGCCGAGCGTTACCGCTTCTATAGCTATGGCGACTGCATGTTGATCTTGTAGCGGCGAAGGTGCGAAGTAATTGCGAAGGAGCTTCCAACACAGAGACACAGAGGCGCAGAGAAAAAATCGGAAGCGTCGGAAAAAGAGACATCTTCGTGTGATTTCTCTTTCTCTTCTCTGTGCCTCCGTGCCTCTGTGTTCAATTCTTAGCGCTGGTCAGAGCAGCTTCAAAAAGCAGTGTTGGCTCTTGATCCTGCGGAAGCCAATCGCTTCATAGAAGGCGTGCGCTGCCTCGCGAAGCACGTTGGACCGCAGATAGACGCCCTCCAGCTCTCGTGAGCGCGCCCATTCCTCAGCTTCGCCCATCAAGAGCTTGCCTAGGCCCGCGCCGCGATGGCCCTTATCCACCACCAGGCCGCCAATCTGGGCGAGGCCCCGCATCGATCGAGTACTTCACGAAGGCGTGGACCTACTCACCACGGCGCCCACCCTGTTAGGCACCGGACTCCTTAAACTTTAGTACTACCTGAGTACTACCTGGGGCACAGGACCTTGGGACCATGGGCGGCGCCGGTCGCCGCGCGTTACTTTCTATGCGGACCCTTCCTCTGCCTTAAGGCGGGGAATCACGAGGGCTCAGGAGGATAGTTTGAAGAAAACTCACTTGCTGTTTGTGCTGGTTGCGGCTTTGGTTCTTATGGGCGTCACCCCCTTAGTGGCAGACACTTTTACTTACGCCTACGCTTCCACCAACGGCGACGGCGTCACCGCCAGCGTGTACCTCGCCGATAGCGTGCTCTCCCCCGGCGTGGATCTCATCACCAGTGGATACATTGACATAAACAACGGTACTGGCGGTGGTTTTACCACAGGACAGATAGACCTGTACCTGAGTCCCAGCCCAACCGGTGCGCTACAGTACAGCCCATCTGGGTACTTCATTTACGACAATGTGCTCACGCCTGGAGCGGACCCGGTGATCGACAACGGCGGCCTGCTCTTTGCAGACGCTGGGGTCGAGATTAACCTATTCAGTAACGGCCCCGGCAGCTACCAGTTGTATCAAAACAATGGCTATAATGACACTGGCAACATGACGGCGACCCCGGAGCCGGCTTCGATGTTGCTGTTGGGCACGGCGTTCTTCCTTGCCGCCGGACTGTTGCGACGACATCTGCTTGTTGGGTAGCGACAACGAGTTCCTCAACTCTTCCGAAACCAAAGGTCTCTAGCAAGCGGCTACCTCCTCCCGAGGTGGCCGCTTTTTGTTCTCATGTCATTCTCCTTACTCTTCTCTCTTCATCTCTGCGTCTCAGTGCCTCTGCGTTTAATCCTTCACACGTCATTCCTCTAACCCCCGAGCTTCTGATCGAGAAACCGGGCCATGATGTCCAGGGCTTCCTTCGTTTCGGGCAGGCGATAGTCATACCAAAAGGCGTGCGGCAACGCCTCAAACACCACGAGTTCGGCGTCCACGCCGGCGCGGAGGAAAGCGCGGTGCAGGTCCGAGGTCCCGCTGAGCAACAAGTCGCGGGTGCTGGTAACAAACAGGGTGGGCGGAAATCCCTTCAGGTCGGCGTAGATCGGCGACAGCGCCGGGTCCTTGGGATCGGTCGCGCCGATGTAAGCTGACAAGTGCGGCGTCTTCGACGGAGGCTCTAGCCGTCCGCCGAATCCCTGAACGGTGTAGAGGGCCTGGGAGTCTCCGGCCCTGCCCATGTCGCCCGTCCCTGAGAAAATACCCAGGACGCCGGGAAGTGGCAGGCCGTCGTGCCGCAGCCGGACGGCGACTTCGGCGGTGAGGATGGCGCCGGCAGAGGTGCCGAACAACCCCATCTTTGCCGGCTTGTAAGTCTTCAACAGTTGCTTGAAAACCGCCACCGTATCGTCCACCGCAGCGGGGAACGGGTGTTCCGGCGCCAGCCGATAATAAACGGACACCACCGTGGTCTGGGTGAGGTTGGCGATGGGAATTCCCTCCACGAGCGAACCGGAGTCGGAGTTGAAACCCCCGCCATGCACGTTGATGAGTACGCGGTTTCGCTTGGCCGCAGGAGGGTTGAGCGGCTTGATGACGTCACATCGGACGCCGCCGATCGTCTCCTCCTTGACGTCCACGGGGTAGAGCTTGCGCGCCTCCTCCGCCCGGCCGATGCGGAACCTGTCGGTGTTCGCGCGGCGCTCGGCGAGCGTGGGCTCCGGACCTGAGGGTCCCGGCCGCGAGATGAACTTCTGCGCCTCCGGGCTGATCGTTTGCGGCACCGGGACCACGCGGGTGACGTGTGCCGTGCCGTCCGGATCGACCGTGCAAGTGTCGGTCTGCGGGACCGCGCTGGCAGGGGTGGCTTGGTTGGCCGGATTGGCCGAGTTGGCTTGCCCCTTTGGCGCCGATCGTACCGGCATGAATAGCAAGAGCAGGGCTGAGATCGCGGCGATGATGATGCTTGTGCGTCTGTGTCGAGTGATGACCATGAACTCCTCCTGGTGCGGACTGAAAAGCCTAATGGAGCATGAAACCACACGGCGGATGGAAATGCGAGGACCTTCTGGAATTGCCGATTGACGATTGGGAAAGGAGATTTTGGGTTTTGGATTTTGGATTGAAGAGGGAGGAGTTGTTGGTTCTCACCGGAGGCCAAACGACCAGGGACGCGGTTTCTTTAATCCAAAATCCAAAATGCTTCCAATCGTCAATCGTCAATTCTTCGAAGCCGGTTCATCCAGTAAGCCCATGCCACCACCAGCGAGAAGAGAACCAAGCTGAAGATGGGCGCCGTATGCGGGTTGGAAGGCGGGGGCCCGGCGATGTTTCCGTACCATAGCAAGGTGAGGAAGGCGGCCACGCTCCACAAGGCGTAGACGCCGGCGCGCTTCCGGGGATGCGTCGTGCGCGCATAAAGAACTAGCGCCAGCACCCAGAAACCGCCCTCTACTATCAGGGTTGCGGGGATGGAGGTCCAAAGTCCTAATCCGAAAAACCGGTGACCGCCCGGCGCCAGCGGCATATCGGGCCGATGAGCAACGAAATCGAGCAACCAGTGGCTGAGAACGGCCACGAAGAGCACGAACGCCCCGCGCGGGTAGCGCCGCTGCAAGAAATAGGCGGCGGCGAACAATCCAGCCCAGATTACGTCCATCAATAAGCTGTGGCTCATGGCGATGTCGGAGGCGCTGAGGTAGTTCGCCGCTCCCATCCCTGGCTTGTACTGCACATGTTCGATTCCGGCGAGCATAAAGATGCACCAGAGGAGATCGGCGAGCATCGCCGCCAGAACCAGTGTGCCGAGGGATAGTCTGGGCTCCACACGCTTCCCCACCAAACCTACTGCGACGTGTCCCACCAACATCGGCCCCCCTAAGAGTTGAAGAGTCGAAGGTGAACGGTAAAGTGTGAAGTGTGAAGGGTAAAGGGCGTGTGCGACATAAAAGTGAGAAGTGGGCCGTTGGACGTAGCGCGGGCGTCCCGCCCGCTGTGTCGCGGGCATCTTGCCCGCGTGAACCAGGTCCCCATGTCCGGCTTGCATTTACCTTTTCTCTGAAGCCCTTGAACTTTCCTTGGCGCGGGAGCGGGACGCTCCCACCACAGCGGGCGAGACGCCCGCGCTACCAACCTCAGGCGCCATTCTCCAGGGGGGTGGGAGCTTCGCTTTTATGTCGCACACCCGGGTAAAGGGTAAAGGGTGAAATGTGAAAACTACTCTTGCCTTCACCCTTTACCCTTTATCCTTTACCCTTTTACCCCGACCCTCGACTCTTCAACTATCAAGATCCCGCCGGCGTCTGGATCGCGAAGTGGTCGCGACGGTTCTGCTGCCAGCAATCCTCCGTCATCTCGGTGCAAACCGGGCGATCCTTTCCGAAAGAGATCGGCTTGAGACGGGCAGGGGAAATCCCGAGGTTCACCAGAAAGTCGCGGGCCGCGGCGGCACGTCGATCGCCCAATCCCAGGTTGTACTCCTCGCTGCCACGGGCGTCGCAGTTCCCTTCGATCTCAACCTGGACGCCGGCATGAGCCCGCAGATACTCAGCGTCGGCTCTCAGCACCTCCTGTGCATCCGGCCGCAAGTCTGCTTTGTCCAGGTCGAAGAAAGCGTCCCTCATCGCGGCATTTGCCCCTCCGCCAGGCAGGTTTTCCTCGTTCACCTGCGCCACCGCGCCCTCGGACGACGACGGCGGCGGGGTCACCACGGTGACGCGCGCCATACACGCGCCGCTCCCGCCAGGACCGGTGGCGGTCATGGTGTATTGGGTGGACCCTTCCGGCGTAACGCTAACGGAGCCCGTCGCTTGTTGCTGGCCTAACCCGGGCTCCAAATCCAGGTTCGTGGCATTCTCCGAGGTCCAAGTAAGGGTTGCAGACTGGCCTTGACTCACCGAGGCGGGCTCCGCTGTTAAGTTGCAGGACGGCGCGGCGGGCGACGCTACCTCCGCCGCAGTGGGGGCGGGAATCGGGTGTGATTCGGCCACTGTTCGATGGTGGCAGGAGCTGGCGAACACCACCATTCCGAGAAGTCCGGCGATCAGCGATACGAGCGAGAACGTTTTGAGAATACGCATCATCACCTCGCACAGTTTTGTATATTAGCTGTGATGCATGCCGACTCACCGAAGTGGCATTCTCTCAGGAAGCTGCTTCCGCCCCCGGCCGGTTGCGTGGATTGTGCTGCGCCGCGACGTGCCAAAGGCGGCGGACTGTGCTGAAGGCATGGGTTACTCTGCTCGGCTATTGACGCAGAAGGGCAGAGCGACGCTTTGGCCGCATTAAGTGCAAAAAAGCGGGCGATCCGCGCGGCGCCGGCATGTTAGAATGGCGATGATCTGAACGTCGAAACATTTATGGCCGAGCGCACGGATTCTCCAACCATCACCATCAAGAGCCCGTCAAACGGGCATCGAGCAGCACGCAGCCCGGTTCTGCCGTTCCCGGGCACGCCTCGAGTTCATCTCTTGAGAGAAGTCCGGCACAGCTCTTTCGACTTCTTGTCCCAAAACGGAGATGATACGCCGGAATCCGCAATCATCTGCGGCGATAGCCATGTGGCTCTTGCCGTCATGCCGGCAGGAATCTTCCAGTCTTGTGTTACCTCGCCGCCCTATTGGTCGCTGAGAGACTACGCGATCCCCGGCCAAATCGGCCTTGAAACTTCGCTTGAGGAATACATCCAGGAACTCGTCAAGGTATTCAAGCAAGTGTATCGGGTGCTCCGAGATGACGGAACTTTGTGGCTCAATATTGGTGACTCGTACACTTCCGGAGGACGCACGTGGCGCGCGCCGGACAAGAAAAACCCCGGCCGAGCCATGGAGGTGCGGCCGCCCACTCCGGACGGCCTCAAGCCCAAAGAGCTTACGGGCGTGCCGTGGCGGCTGGCCTTCGCGCTTCAGGCCCAGGGCTGGTATCTGCGGGCCGACATTGTTTGGAACAAACCCAATTGCCAGCCCGAGAGCGTGAAGGACCGGCCCACCCGCTGCCACGAGTACATTTTTCTGCTCACCAAATCCGAGCGGTACTCCTATCACGGTGGAGTGGTGCGGGGCCCCAACGGCCGGAACTTGCGCACCGTCTGGGACATCAATACCCAGGCTTGCCGGGAAGCCCACTTCGCCACCTTTCCTCCGGCGCTGGTGGAGTGGTGCCTCGCCCTCGGCTCGTTACCCGGCGATCTGGTTTTGGACCCCTTCTTCGGCTCCGGCACCACCGGCCAGGTATGCCTGGAAAAAGATCGCCGCTTTGTGGGCGTGGAACTGAATCCCGACTACATCGCGATTGCGGAAAGGCGGTTGAAGGCCGCGATTGTATAATCCCATCCCATGAAGAAATCCAAGACCCCACCCCTGCCTCCCACGCTCCCCGTGCTGATCGATGTCATCGAGCGACGCATTTACCTGATCCATGATCACAAGGTCATGCTCGACAGCGACCTCGCGGATCTCTACCAAGTGCCAACCAAATCCCTGAATCTGGCGGTCCGGCGCAACCTGGACCGCTTTCCCGTAGACTTCATGTTCCAACTCACGAAGGAGGAGGCCGGCGCTTTGAGGTTTCAGATTGAAACCTCAAACAAAGGCCGGGGCGGTCGCCGTTATCTGCCGTACGCCTTTACCCAGGAAGGCGTCGCCATGCTTTCGCGTATCCTGAACACCTGAACAGCCCCGAGCCGTCCAGGTAAACACCCTCGCCTGCTACCGTAGACGTAGCTACAGAATTGGCGTTATACTTCTGTGGAGATGATTCGGTTCGAGTGGGACTCCGTGAAAGCGCGGAACAACCTGCGGAAACACGGCGTCAGCTTCGAAGACGCTATGCACGTCTTCGAGGATCCCCACGCCTTGTTCGAGCAGGACCGCACAGACGAAGCCGGGGAGCTCCGCTGGCAGGCGGTCGGTCTGGCTGGAGAAGCGGCTGTCGTGCTCGTGGCCCACACGGTCCGAGAAGAAGGCGAGGGCGAGGTCATCCGCCTGATCTCGGCACGCCCAGCCACCCGGAAGGAGCGAACACGTTATGAGCAGACTCGTGCGCAGAACGCTGGCTGATAGTCCGATGACGCCCGCCCGCAAGCGCAAGCTGGCCCGGCTTGCGGAGCGGCCTGATTCGGAAATCGACTTTTCCGAGATTCCACCGCTCACCGAGAGCTTCTGGAAAAACGCCGTCCGCAATCCTTTTTATCGGCCGGTGAAACAGCAGCTCACGGTGCGCTTGGACGCCGACGTGGTGGCTTGGCTCCGCCGGCAGGGGAAAGGCTACCAGACGAGGCTGAATCGGCTGCTCCGCAAAGCGATGGTGGAGGAGATCAGGAAAAGCGCTTGACTGCGGCCTCGCGGTGAATCGGAGAGCGACGCTCGCCGTCAGCCAGCCGTGAGTGTGCGCGAGGTGGTAAGCGAAAACTCACAACCAAGTTGCGATCGAAGTGAAGGGCGGAACCGATGTCAGCAACGCGTACAACCGCGCCGGGGAAGCCGAAAAGTCACACACTAAAGCCAAGGGCAAGGGCTTTCGCGACTTCTGGACGATTATCTCCAAGAAGGGCCTCGACATGGCCAAGCTTAAGGCGGAATCCCGAACCACAACCTTGTGGTTCGATGTCGCCGAAGTCCTGGCCCGAACCGGCGAGGATTGGAATGAGTTCCGCAGCCGGCTGATCAGCGAGATCAGTATTCCTGCAAGCAGATCCCGAAGACGGAGATGATTACAGTTGCCCCTCGCAAGGGGGAGCGGCTCGGACTTCGAATCGCCCGATACTCGCTTGTTTCGATAATCGGCAACACCCGGGAGCCGGAGCGTTTCAAACCAACCGTGCGCTTCCTGGTCGTGTTGGGTCAGGCCGCATGAGGTGGCTGCTTTGCTGAGCGGTTTGCCGTGATCGTCCGTGCGTACCAGGCGGAGAATTTCGCATTTACAGACACCGGGGACGATTGCACGCACGGAATTTTGTCCGGATGATGCAATTCGATCCAATCCAATACCCTCGACAGATCCCGCAGCGGTATCATCGTGCTTAGGGTCCATTGATCAACGATGATGATTCCCCTGACGTACGTGGCTTGGCTGGGCGGGGATCCCCACGAGGGGTTCCATCGAAAGGTCGAACTCTTCAAATGGACATTGGCGCCTGTCGTCAAGGATTGGCGAGTGAGCTCCAGAGACATCCGATCAGCCTGATTCTTGGTGCCGAAGCTTGTTTGAACTTCAACCCATCCAGCCACCTTGCGGCAAGTGTTCTCAGTGGAGGCGCTTCGTCCAATTGACCTCGGCCTCCCCCTGGCCCTATTGTTGAATGATCCGTTCATGTGTTGACGACGTCCAAACTTCCTGCTGAATGAGCCTTCTCGCCTCGGGCGCGCAAAATCTTCGGGGCCACGGCAAGTCTTGCGAATCAATGTCCGACTCGCTCGCGCACCCTCTATCCTTAATCGGTGGGGGTGAGGGGTCAATTGTGCCCCGGCAAATCACAGACCTTGCTTCTTGTCCCTTAGCTCTACCTGCAGACCTGCAAGCGGCTGGACCTGTTTCTTCGCAGCCCAAAAACATTGCCAACTGGCAAGTGCCATGCCACGCCTCTTGTGGCATACTGAGTCGCGATGGAGGCTGCAGAATGGGGCGGGGAGTGAAAGATTGGTTACAGAAATCCGGAAGAACGAAGACGCAAATCGCTCAGGGTTCCGGTCTTGACCTCAGTGTTGTTTCTAGGCTTTGGAATGGCCTAGACACAGACCCCAGGTATGAAACGATCCAGAAATTGGCCAGCTTTCTTGGCCAGCCGGCCTTTGACCACAATAGGAACGACCTTGTCGACAACCTTGTCGATCGCTTTTCCAGCCTCGCGTCGATTTCTCAAGTTCGCAAGGCCCTGGGACTAGTCAAGTTCAGCAAAGACGACAGAAGGCTTCTGGAAGAAGTCTGGACTAAGCTAGACGAGTTCTCATCAAACGCTCGCGACCGCGCGCGCGTGTTCATTAGCTCGATGATCTTGAAGGATGTTTCTACCAGGTCCCAAGCGCAAGAGGGTCTGATTCGGATTGCCACCTATCATGCTTATCGTTTTCTTTCTGACAGCCCTTCCAAGGATATGAAAGACCTCAATCGGCTGTTTGAGTCATCTCCGCTTCTAGTTCGCGCACGTATCATTGGCGAGGCCCAAAACACGATGGTGTCTGAGTCCGACGCTCTCGACCGCATCAATTCACATATCTACTCAATCGAAGAGGCCGAGTCTAGACGGCGCGACGAATTAACGGAGGTACATTGCCAGGACCACGAGACATATTACGGGACTCTGTTCGCGGCAGCGGATAATCTTCTCAATCAGTTCGCGAACCTCGATAAGAGAAAGTACGCCCCTTTGGCTGCGTACATACCGTGGGTGTTGAGACAAATGACCCTCAGAAACGACGGCCTGATTTTCCGCCTATATCAAGACGCGGGGGCTAAGGCTAAGCTTCGAACGCTCTTGCAATGCGAGCATTCGTCGAAGGAGGTGCTGAATGAGATCAAGCGCCTGGAGCAAGTAATCAGAGCGGCACTACGTAAGCATCCGCGAGCAGTTGAGCGGGACCTGTTCCGGTAGCGATGCGCGCTTCTCGCTCGTAGAGAAGCGTTAGGGAAAACACTGGTGCAGAAAGGCGGACAAAATGAGAAAACTGGCGAACCTACTCTTTGAACTTGGAAGGCTCAAGCGAATCGAGCGATCGGGCTGGAGTATGGCTCGGGTACACCAAAGAGTAGAGTCAGTGGCCGAGCACACCTGTAGGACAGCGTTTATCGCGTATTTCCTAGCAGTCCTGGAGGGCGCTAACCCCGAGAGGACAGCATCGATGGCTCTTTTCCACGATGCAGGCGAGGCTCGCACCGGGGACGCAGATGGACTCGCGAGGCTTGCTCTGGGAAACGGCCGTCAGGCCGAGCACGACGCGATTGAGTCGCAGTTTGATAATGATGTTCCTGGCGGCAGGCAGATTCGAGAGTTACTTCACGAATTTTGCCTTCGTCAATCGCTCGAAGCTCGGATCGCAAAGGACGCCGATGTAATTGAGTGTGAAATTCAAGCGAGAGAATACGAGGCGGGCGCATTCCTCGACATGCTGCGAACCCACGAAAAGGTCAACTGCGATTCATCGCGGAAACTACTTGAAGCAGTAAGAAAAGTATCGCCCGATGAATGGTGGCAGGCCCTGAGATCTCCCAAGTGCTAAGCCTGGCACGTCGTCTGATAACTACGCAGTGCTCTAAGCCGAATTCCGGGACGATTTTCGGAGCCTGCTTGTTTCATGTTCAAAATGGAGTGTCCCGCCGTCACATGAGCAACGAGCAGAAACACCATGCCCTTGGGGAACCTCGGGGGTCGCCATCCTTTGCCGGCACTTGATTGAGATGAGAAGGTCCCGGTTTCCGCTTTCTTTGACGAACTTTGACGAACACCAACTTCACCCCACGGTCCGCTAGCGCTGGCTAAAAGTGCCCTTTGAGAGCGGAGCGGCGGCCTTCGCACCTGCGTCGCGGCCCGGGCCTGTCTACCACGGGGATAGAGAATAGACACTTCGCAAGTGCTGCAGAAGTCCGCGATCCGTGCGCCGAACCAGGCTGCTGAAGAAAGCCGTGGTCATCTTCACTGCTTCCTTAGTCAATGTGACCCGGCCCGTGGAAGTCTGGGTCCACGGATACGCGGGTATTGGAAAACCGTGGGCAAAGCTATGGCGAACCTGCAGGATCTGGTTCAAGCGCTCACGGACCTGCGGACCTCCCATATGACGGCTTGGCCATATCCAATCATTGATCGGATCATATCCGGTACACGAAACCAAAAGAGTACGGGAATTCTCCGCGTTCGGCGTGTTGAATCGGGACAGGGCGGGATCTGCAAGGTTGTTCACGACGGTGTGCAACGCATGAAAGCGAACATCCATCGGCCTAGCAATCGCGGCCAAGAAATTCGTCACCAGGTTTCCCAAGTATGCGTTCCAAGCTCCGACAAGGGCTGCAAGGGCCGCATGGCAGAGAGCCTCGCGATCGTCGCGGGTTTGTGGGCGCAGCCTTCGGTCACCGGCAATCGTGTGCAGGACTACGGCACGCTCAAGAGCTGCCTGGAACTTGACTGCCGCTGCTGAAGGCACGCATAGACCTCAAAAGCAGTCGACGACGCTTTCCAAAGCCGAGCGGTAATTTTTGAGCGGACCCGGATTTATTTGAATGCGTTCCCCGCCAAGGTCACGCGGGCCCGCTTTTAAGGCATGTAGAGGCGTGCCCGTCATCGCAGCGACAATTGATGCGCTGTGGTAGTCGGGAACCTCGAGGAATCCCTCACTTGGCTTCTGCCGAGAACTCGCAAAGATCGTCCGGTGCTTAGCATAAATCTCGTCGACTGTATCCTTGATCACTCGGCTGACTGCCTCAAATGCCTTGCTGGGCTTCCCCTCATAGAGCGTCTGACGATTGCTTACAAAGGTATGCAGGCGTGGACTGTCGACACCCTCTTCCTTAGCTCGTTTCGAGAAGCTGATCCGGGCATATACGGCGGTGTCCCTGTCACCGATTCCGTAGAGCAGGGCAACCACATTCTCAACTGCACGTCGCGAACTGTCGTCTGCTGTGAAAGGGACCACAACGAAGTCGGCAGCCACGAGCGCCAGTTGGGTGTAAATCGCAAAGCTCGGGTTGCAGTCGATGACGAACATGGTACCTCGTTCCCCACTCATGTCCCTCAACTTGGCGGCCAAGTCTTTTATCCAGGTTATGACCTGCCTCCACGCATCTGTCGGTATCGAAAGCTGCGAGGTTTGTCGGATCGCCTCAGATAGAATCTCAAGCAGATTGTCGCCGCAGACAAGCTTGAGGTTTGCTGGAATAGCCGAATTAGTCTGTCGGGGAACTGTCAAATATGGACTGACGTCAGCCAACTGCTTGAAAGGAGAACTTAGGCGCGCTTCGATATATCCGGCGACGGTCGCGCGGGGGCTCTTGCGCGTGAGCTTGTTGATCACGCTAGCTCTCGTCACATGCCCCGCCAGCAAGGTTTCAGAAAGATTTGCTTGCGGGCACAGATCAATCACGTACACGTCAGTCTCGGGGTGGCGGTGCGCGTACTCGCAAGCCGAGATGAAGCATAGGAAACTTTTCCCCACACCACCCTTATTGTTCCAGAACGCGTAGCTTGACATTTTCCCTCTGTTTTGACTGGTCCCTATGCATAAGGGAACCAGGACCGATACACCCACGACGGTTGTGGTTCCAGGATATCAGCACAAGCCTGTAATTTTACCCGCGAACGTGCCTGTTAGCTAGAGGAAAGTCGGTGAGCAGCGCGTAGCGCCGATGGAGCAAGCGCAGAGTTGGGCGCAGTTTGCGTTACTTCTGCGGTTCTTGGTCGAGCGTCAACGATTACACGGGCACCACTAACCGTGCGCCGACGACCCCAAGCGGTACTTCGGTCGACCGCGTTCCGTTGGCCGCCCATGAGCACACACCTTTTTGGTGCCATGCGAAACGCCTTCAGCAACGACGGCAAGGTGGAAAGCCGCAGAGTAAGGCAAACTGCGCCTGACTCTGCGCTACCGCCTGTGGTAAAATCTGATTGAGTCGTATTTTACGCATTGAGGTGAATAATTGAAGACTATTACTGCAACCGACTTGGCGCGCAATCTGCGCCGGGTATTGGACCGGTTGGCCATCGAGGGCGAGGAGATCGTGATCGAAAGGAACCGCCAGCAGGTTGCTCGACTCCTCCCAGGTCCGGCCCAACAAACCGCAACGGAAGCGATGGCTGATCTCTATCGAACCCTCCCGGACAACGCTGCCGCCACCTGGGAGGCGGACAGCCGAAAGGGGCGGTGGAGAGGAAGTCGGCTGGATAAGGGCATTCGAGATCCATGGCCTTCTTGTTAGACACATGCGTGTGGATTGACGTGGAGCGGGGCGTCCTCGCCCCCGCCGATGTGGGGACGCTGACCCAGGGTGAGCTAATCTTCATTTCGCCTGTAACCATCGCCGAGTTGCGCTTCGGCGCGGAAATCACGCCCGACCCAGGAACTCGCCAGAAGCGGTTGGCCGCCCTCCGGCGCCTTGAACGTAAGCCGCTGCTGTACATCGATGGCACGACCGGAGGCATTTTCGGCAGCCTTGCCGCGCAGATTAAAGCGGCCGGCCGGCAGCATCGTTACCGCGTGCAGGACCTCTGGCTCGCCAGTCAGGCCCTGCAACACGCCTACGGGTTGTTGACCCGGAACAGTCACGATTTCGAGGATATTCCCGGCCTCAGCCTGGTCTCATACCAATTGGCCGGGCACAAACCTTAGCCCGTCGCGAGTACTCAGTAATCTCGCGGCTTCCCAGCGGGCGACCCCGGCTCGATCGGCGACCGGCCATTTGCTCGCTTTGACAAAGGCGGGTAGGGCAGAGTTAGGCGCAGTGTGCCTTGCTCTGCGGCTCTTGGCCGAGCGTCCATAATTACACGGGCACCACTAACCTTGCCCCGGCGACCTTCGAGCGGCCCTCCGGTCGACCGCGTTCTGTTGCCCGCCCATGAGCACACCTCCTTGATGCCACGCGAAACACCATCAGCGACGATGGCGAGGTGAAAAGCCGCAGAGTAAGGCAAAAGCTGGTAGGGTTTGGGGGAAAACCCGAGGTTTCCACGGTTGCGAACCTTGAGTTGCGAATGCTGAATCCTCAGATTCGGAAGGCGGCGGGCTTTCCTCCTTCAGAATTCACAATTCACCATTTGCCATCCCAACGCCAACCCCGCTTGCAGATTTTTCTTGACTTTTCCCATTGATGTGATAGCCTAGGAATAGCCAGTCGTCGGGGCTAGGGAGTAAAGGGTGAATTGCCAAGGGTAAACGGTGAAATGGCTCGGCTCGGGGACGGACAGCGGCGGATGGAAGAATTGAGATTCGAGATTCCAAGGTGACCATACGATTGCGAAATCATTCCGGTCACAAGCCGGAAGCCATCACAACGACGCCCAGCACGGGTTTGCCGGCAGGCCGGCACCGATCGCACGAGCGGGTCGGCGATCCGCATCATTATCGATATGGTAGCACTGAGAAAATTAACCCAGGGAGGTAATTGCCATTTCCCCCTGTGGATATCCGACCCGAGTGGAAAGCCAGTGTTGCAAACAAGTGGGTTATTGGAGACAGTGTCCGTTTTCGGGCGTTTTTTGGGCTACCAAATCGTACCAAATCTTACCAATTTTTACCAAAAACGTGCATCGAACCGGCGCGAACAGCCAGTTAAGAGCCAGTTAACGGGGGTTTTACACGGTCGATTTTATTAAAACGTGTCAAGTCCGGTGGCTCGTGTCAAACTGTAATCGACGCCCCTTGTTCCAAAAAGGTGAAGAAATTAACCGCAAAGGCACAAAGACGCAGAGGAGAGAATGAGAACGACATGAAGACGTCGTTTGTTTCCCGAACGTTTCCCATTTTTCTCCGTGCCTCTGGGTCTCGATCTGTTGATTCGACGATGGTTATTCGCCAAGTTCCTTCGCCGGAGAAGTCACTGCATGCTGAATTTAAAGGACTTACTAGCCACGTCTCCAGCAGGCGTAGGACCACCTCTTCGGCTTTTGTCGGGCTACTGAAACGAGACGAGAGCAATCTGTTGATTCCGCAAGGGTTGTTGGCCAATTTGCTGAGTAGAACGGGTGGAGGCTTGCTCAATCTAAAGGACTTGCTAACCATGGTTCCGCCGAGCTCTCGCGTGGCCTTTTCAAGTTTTGTCGGGGCGAATGAAGAGCGGCGAGGCCAATCTATTGATTCGAAGGTGGTTGTTGGCCGGATTGCCGAGGAGAACAGGCGGAGCCTTGCTCAATCTAAAGGGGTTACTAGCGGTGCTTGCGCCGAGCTTGAGCGCTTGTTTGAAAAACGAGCCCGTTTTGAGGTCTCTTTTCGATGCAGAATCGCGTCAAATTCCACCATTTTCCGACAAAAACGTGCAGATTATCGCAGAAAGTCGCGGCTTTTCGCGACCGACTTTATCTGGTTTTCGGGGGTCTTGCTAAAAGGCGAGCATTGCAGGACACTAGCCACTTAAGGGCGGTTAGGGAAGGTCACAAGGAACAACATGCCTGACGAAGTGAAAAGCGCGACTACAGTGCCAGCCGGGCCGCCTGGTTTGCCTCTCGCGGCGAGGTACGCCAACGACTCGGCGAGGATTCGTCAGGCTTTCGAGGCTGACGGAGACGGTTTGGCGGCGGCGCACGCCCGCTCCAAGCTGATCGATTCCATCGTCCAGGAGTTGTGCCGCGAACACCTGGGGGCCGAGCTGAGCAACGGCTTCTCGGTAGTCGCCGTGGGAGGCTACGGCCGCCAGGAGATGTTTCCCTATTCGGACGTCGACCTGTTGTTCCTCGCCGCCGATAGCAAGGCCGAGACCGCCGGCCGCGAGGGAATCGGGACCGTCTCCCGAGCACTCTGGGACCTCCGCTTTCGGGTGGGGCACAGCACGCACATCCTGAAGGAATGCTATCAACTTCAACGCGACAACCTGGAATTCAACATCTCGCTGCTCGACTGCCGCTACCTGGCCGGCGACCCCCAGCTTTTCGCGCAGCTTCACGACGAAGTGATTCCCCACGTGGTGGCTCGGGACCGCCAGGATCTGGTCAAGAATCTCACCGACCTGACGCGGGGCCGGTACCAGAAGCACGGCGCCACCATCTTCCACCTGGAGCCCAACCTCAAGGACGTGCCCGGCGGGCTGCGTGATTATCACGTCAGCCGCTGGCTGGCGCTGATCGCCCAACTTGAGCGCGAGCGTCGCTGGGCGTCTCCCGAGAGCTTGTGGCCGATCGCTTTGCGGCAAGCGGCGCTGCGGTCGTTTCAGTTTCTGGCCGCGGGACGCTGTTTCCTCCACTACCGCCGGGAGCGCGACGATAACCTGCTAACCTACGAGCTGCAGGACGAAGCGGCGGGGTTGGGGCTCGGCCATCAGATTGGGAAACCACTGCCGCCGGCCGATTGGATGCGCAGCTACTTCCAGCACGCGCGCGCCGTCCACCGGCTCACCGGCCAGCTCCTGGACGAGGTCCCCGGCCCCTCGCTCTACGGTCTTTTCCAGGATTGGCGATCGCGCCTTTCGAACGAGGATTTCTCGGTGGTCCGGGGACGGATCCTGCCGCGACAAGCCGCCGCCGCGCTGGAGGACGCCGGCGCCCTGCTCGACCTGTTTGAAATGGTGGCGCGCCACGGCGTCGAGCTCAGCCGCGAGGCGGAGCGCTGGGTGGAAGCGGCGCTCGACTGGCTGGGCGACCACGCGCTCGATCTCCACGACCTCTGGCCACGGGTCAGCCGCATCCTGGTGTTGCCGCACGCCGCCGATGCTCTGCGGGCCATGCACCGCGTGCGCTTTCTCACCACGCTCTTTCCCGAATTTCGCACCGTCGATGCGCTAGTGATTCGCGACTTTTATCATCGTTACACCGTGGACGAGCACTCCTTCCGGACCATTGAGAACCTGCACGCCCTGCGCGATGCGAAGTCCCCCCATGCCGCCCCGCACTCAGCAAAATCCGCCCGGCAGTCAGCCAAGTCCGCCCCGGCAGCGCCGGACGAGCGATCTCAATCAGTGCCGGCGCCGGGGGCAGCCGCGGCAGTGTGGGAATGGAAGCTGGGCGAAATCCTCGCTTCGCTGGATCAACCCGAACTGCTTTACCTGGCCTTGTTGTTTCACGACGTGGGCAAGGGTATGCCCTATACCGAGCACGTCCGTGGCAGTATGGAGGCCATCGAAACCGTATTCTCCCGCCTCGACCTCCAAGCCGAGGGGCGCGACATCGTGCGATTCCTCATCGAAAAACATCTGGTGATGTCCGCCACGCTGCAACGCCGCGATATCTTCGACGTGGAAACCGTCCGCGACTTTGCCGCTACGGTCGGCACGCCGGAGCGCCTGAAAATGCTGGCCCTTTTCACCTATGCGGACATCAAGGCGGTGAATCCCGAGGCGCTGACGCCGTGGAAGGCGGAAATGCTGTGGCAACTCTACGCGGCCACCTCGAACTACCTGAGCCGCAGCCTGGACGAAAACCGGGTGGGGCCGGGCGCCCTCGCCGCTGCGGAGGCCAGCCGGGCCGCCGCCGTGCTGGCCGGCTCGCGAACCGTGATCGCACACGCAACGAAGCTACTTACGTCGGAGGAGACAGCGGCCGACCTGGAGCGGTTCCTGGAAGGGCTTCCTGTGCGTTACCTGAGCACGCATTCGCCGGAGCGGGTGGTGGAGCACTTCCGCATGGCGCGCCGGCTCAGCCAGCAACCCGTGCAAATGGCGTTGCGGCACCACCAGCATTCCCACGAGCTCACCGTCCTCGCCGCCGACCGCCCGTTCCTCTTTGCCGCGCTCTCCGGGGTGTTGGCGGCCTGGGGCATGAATATCTTGAAGGCCGACGCCTTCGCCAATGCCACCGGCATGGTTCTCGATACCTTCCGCTTCGTCGATCTGCACCGGACCCTGGAGCTGAACCCGTCGGAAGCCGAGCGGCTGGAGAAGAACATCGCCGACGTGCTGGCGGGCCGGGCCAATCTGAAAGAGCTGATGAGCGGGCGCGTGAAGCAGCCACGTGCGCCGGCCAAAGTGAGGATTCCCACTCAGGTCCGCTTCGAGGACGCGCCGGCGCGGTCGTCGGGATCGCTCCAGTCCACCATCCTCGAGCTGATCGCCGAGGATCGTCCGGGATTGCTCTACGAGGTTAGCTCCGCGTTGTCCGAGCTGGGATGTAATATCGAAGTGGCCTTGATCGATACCGAGGGCCAGAAGGTGATCGACGTGTTCTACCTTACCTCCGGCGGTTCCGGTCTGAGCCCGGAGATGAGAGAAGCGGTGGGCCAGGCGATCCTGGCGAGGTTGTGAGAATTGGCGATTTTCAGTTCTCGGTTTTCAGTCCTCAGTTTTCAGTCGCGCAACTTCAGTTCCGATCCCCTGTTTTGCTCGAAACCGAGAACTGAAAACCATGAACTGAGGACTTTCCCCTCGCGGCGGCTCGTCCAAAAAGGGGTCCTTCTTGAGGCACGCGCCGAAGGAACGCTGGGAAGGCCTACGCTAGGCGACTAGGTAGGACCTACTTCTCCCGCAACGCGCCTGGGATGTTGGCCGGGTCAGTGGTGATAAGGAGGATTTCCCAAGAGTCATGCAGGACGCACCCTTTTGGTGTCCGCTAACTAAGGGCGTCTTTCAGGCGGAATCCCGAGCACTGTCCTCATACGTCGGTAATGAACGATTGCGAAAGACCGCGAGGCTGAGGTATTGGCCATCCATTTCTACCATCAAGTGTGCTCGACGGAACGATTCCAGCACACTGTTGATCTGGTCCACCCCGATTGAATCGCCGAGTTTCCTCGTCAGGCCAGCAAGAGGCCGTGCACTGTCACACAGTAGGTAGACTTGTGCTTCCAGACCGTCGAGGAAGTGGAAAGGTCTAACGGCAATTGGCCGAGTATCCGTAATCAGGACTGACTGTCCTATACGATAAAGATCGAGCGAGGTCGATTCTCTATCGCTTAACTCAAGCCAGTGTTGTACTTCGCGAGTCAGGTTAGTGGTATACTCGCTAGGGTCGGTTGCCTCTGGAGAGTCGAATTCTTCGGCGCTCGCGAGAATTGACCCACGTCTGCTACTCAGAATTGACCCACCAGCTTTCCGACTAAGTCCACGCTGACCCCTCTTCCTGGCACGGTGA
>Ga0209039_10000595_pt1 | contig 35200 bp, 29 predicted proteins | sample BogFormECP12_OM1_FD_188238 | JGI IMG/M metagenome (GOLD analysis project Ga0209039, IMG submission 188238) | Bog forest soil microbial communities from Calvert Island, British Columbia, Canada - ECP12_OM1 (SPAdes) (version 2) | ecosystem: Environmental > Aquatic > Freshwater > Wetlands > Bog ... | reverse complement strand
ACTCTCTGCCGCTTCGATGACCAGGACTTCTAGATCCGAAACGTTGTCAACGATGTCGCCGGTCTAAAGTGTCAATGATCTCCCCGGCCGGTCCGCTGCAATTCGGCATTGGGCTTTAGCCCCTGCGCTTTCCGACTTTAGAGAGACTCCTCTTCCCCTCTCCCCGCTTCCAGGGGCTAAAGCCCGTCAGTTTCTCCGATTCGGTCCGGCACGGCTGAAGCCGTGCCCTGATACGAAGCCTTGTCTTTCAATTCTCTGTGACGTGAAAAGCCAGCTTCGCCGAAATTGACTTCGGAATTCAGGCTGAACTCAGACACCGTTTTGCAGCAAGCGGTTCCCCGAGACGTCACCGTAATTCCGAGTCGGGTGCGCGGTTGGCGAAAGGCGCTAATCGCTACTTGATTTCCAGGATGTCTTTCTCTTTGCCCTTGGCGGCGGCGTCGATCTTGCCCATGTAGAGATCGGTCAGCTTCTGGATTTCGTCGTGGGCTTTCTTCTCGTCGTCTTCGGTGATCGCCTTGTCTTTCAGCAGCTTTTTGACGTTTTCGTTGCCGTCTCGGCGGATGTTGCGCACGGAAACGCGATGGTGCTCGGCGGCGGCGTGCAGCTTCTTTACCAACTCCTTGCGGCGCTCTTCGGTGAGCGGCGGAATGGGCAGGCGGATGAGCTTGCCGTCGTTGGACGGGTTGAGGCCCAGATCCGAAATGCGGATGGCCTTTTCAATCGGACCGATCTGCGAAATGTCCCAGGGCTGGATGGTGATCAGCGAAGGTTCCGGTACGTGCAGGTTGGCAACCTGGTTGAGCGGCGTCGGCGTGCCGTAGTAATCCACCCGGATATGATCCAAAATGCCGAGCGAGGCGCGGCCGGTTCGGATAGCGGCCATTTCGTGCTGCAGATCCGAGACGGCTTTCTCCATGCGGGCCTTCAGGTTGGCATCGACTTCCTTGACCGAGTTGAACGTGGAAGCGGCGGGTGCTGCGTGCTGTTCTGGCTTCATAAGGACGGTATCTCCGAATCGCCTTGGGCTGGCCCGGAGCTATTGAATCGCGGTACCCACGGGTTCGCCCATCGACATTCGCATTATAAGCCGTTGGGCGTTTCGGATGTCGTTTTCCTTCAGAAAAAAAACAGCTTACCACGTTTGGCGGGCGCCGCAGAAAAGCGGGAATCTTCTACCCTCGCAGCAAGCCCAGCGGCTCACCCCACCGGTGACCGGGAAATGGATTTAACGCGGAGGCGCTGAGACGCGGAGGAAAACAGAAACAAAGTCAGGACCTGAGGGCGCCGAGGAAGCGGAGGCCCTGCGGCCGGACAGGCGCGAGAGGCCTGGTAAGTCGGGAGTTTGCGTTACTTTCGGAGTGCAGCCGAGAGCCCGCGAACATGGAGCAAATGCAAACGGCCGAAAATATTGCCTCGTCGGAGGAATCTGTGGGTGGCTGGCACGCTCGAAAATGTCGCCGTAAGGAAAGCGCCTCGGCTAAACCAGTGAGACGCGATCGGGCGAATCAACAGTACCAAATGATACGCCATTGTTCGGAGGAGCGAGGGTTTTTTCACGGGTGACTTGATTGGTACGGAATTTTTCGTTGTATTACGGTTTTTTTCGTAGTATTTTCGATTTAGATGAATCCCCCCCGCCGCAATCGACCACCAATGGCGCTTCCAACTCCTGCCGAGCTCGACATTCTTGCGGTGCTTTGGACGTTGGGGGTGGCGACGGTCCGGGAAGTCCACGACGAACTCGGCAAAGACAACCGTTACACCACTACGTTGAAGACGATCCAGTTGATGATCGAGAAGGGCCTGCTCACTCGCAGCGAGCGTTTCGGATCGCACGTCTACCAGGCTAGGGTCCCGAAGGAGCAAACGCAGCGGCAGATCGCGGGCGACCTCCTGAAAAGGGCCTTCGGCGGTTCTGCCCGAAGCCTGGTGATGGGCGCCCTGACGGCGCAGCCGGCCTCGCGCGAAGAACTGGATGAAATCCGCGGCATGTTGGACTCCTTTGCTCGGAAGAAAGGAAGCTCGTCATGAATGCCATGCAAATACTGGTCTCACAGCCATGGGTGGAACGCCTCGGGATGACGTTGCTCCACTTCCTCTGGCAGGGCTTATTCATTGCGATTCTATACGCAGCCGCACGGCGAAGTGTGGCACGCACGTCGAGCCCGCAAACGCGATACCTGCTTGCCTGCGGGGCACTAGCAGCTATGATCGCCGCTCCCTTCGTGACTTGGGAGCTGATGGCGCCGTCGGACGCAAGTCCGGAAGCCATCTATCGCATCCAAAGCACTCCCCAGGCCGCCTCCTCCACCGGCATCGCCACTACCACCACGTTGAGCGATTCCGTCCGCGCAACGGTGTCCAGCGTGCAGTCGGAACAGTCCCTGTTTTGGGTCGTAATAGTATGGCTCGCCGGTGCAATGGTGTTCTGGGTTCGCCTGGCGGGAGGCTGGGTGGTTGCCGCGCGCATGCGGTCGATGCTGGTACGGCGTGCGCCGCCGGAATGGCAGGAAACTCTAAGGAAACTTGGAGCACAGATTGGTCTCTCTCGTCCCGTGCGGTTGCTCGTCTCCGCGCTGGTCGAGGTGCCGACGGTGGTCGGCTGGCTGCGCCCGATGGTGCTCGTTCCAGTAGGGGCGCTCGGCGGTCTGCCTGCTGAGCATCTGGAGGCGCTGCTGCTGCATGAGCTGGCGCACATCCGGCGGCACGATTATCTGATTAACATTTTGCAGAGCGTGGCCGAATCCCTGCTGTTCTACCACCCAGCGGTCTGGTGGGTGTCGGGGCACATTCGCGCCGAGCGTGAACTGTGTTGCGACGATCTGGCCGTATCGATCAGTGGCGATGCGCTCACGTATGCGCGAGCTCTTGCGCAATTGGAGTCGTACCGTCCGGCGCATCTCAGCGCGGCGATCGCCGCTAACGGCGGATCTCTGCCCAACCGCATCGCAAGGCTGCTGGGCCAGTCACGGCCAGTTATCCGGACTGGTCTGGGTCCGGACGTCATCGCCGTAGCGGGTCTGCTCGTGGTTGCGGCCTATGGGTTGTTCGGTCAACCCGCCGATCCGCCCCGATTCGCGGTCGTATCCATCAAACGCAACCCGTCTCGTGAGCAGCTTTCGATGGCGGTCCCGATGGGAGTGGGCTATCGGCCGGGCGGCCGGCTAGTGGCGGGAAACGCCCCCTTGACGATGCTCATTCAAAGGGCGTATTCAGTGCAGGGTTTTCAAGTGGTGGGCGGGCCGGCGTGGATCAATACGGATGGCTACGACATCGAAGCCAAACCCGAGAGCAATACCGACCAGAAACGGATGTGGCTGATGCTGCGAACGCTCCTGGCTGATCGGTTCAAGCTGGCGATGCACACTGAGACAAGAAATCTCCCTGTCTACGATTTGCAGGCGGTGAGGAGTGGGCCGAAACTTCCGGTGCCGCGGGGAGGCGCTTGCTCCGAGGCTCTTACGGCATTGCCCGAGCCGGGCCAGCAGCGGCCGGCTCCTCCATGCGGCCCAGGCTTGATAAAGGCCGGGACAGGACTGACCATGGAGGGAATCAGCGTGTCGATGCCGGCGTTCGCAAAGATGCTCTCGACAATGATAGGGCGGGAAGTGATTGACAAAACCGGTTTCACTGGAAGGTTCGCTCTTCACCTGGAGTTCGCCATTGACGATGCTCTCGCCGGACTCCCAAATCCCGTAGGGCTAGATGCGTCTGGCCAACCGGTGGACCCCGCTGCCAGACCATCTATACGCACCGCCCTCCAGGAACAACTCGGCCTGAGACTCCAAGCGTCCACAGGCCCGGTAGACGTTCTCGTGATCGATCACGTGGAGAGACCCACCGAAAATTAAGTCTCATCAGCTAACGGTTACTACTTCTTTGCGGCCAGTATGCGCTCAATCTGCTGGAGGTGATTGAGATCGTGTCCCGCGAACATCCGGACGATGGTTTCGACGGTCTCGGCGCCTCGCTCGTTGTGCATGCCGTAGTGCTTCCACTGCTCGGGCGTGAGGGCCTTGAGCAAAGCGAGATTTGCCTCGCGCAGCGCGCGGTACTGAGCGAATGATTTCCGGAGGTTTCGCTTGTCGTAGTGCAGGGCCGTCACCCAGACATCCTGATCAAAGCCGATGACCGGGCTTCCCGGCGCCCCGAGGATCGCACGGATGCGATAGCCTCCGACGAGCTCCGTATCCGCGATGTGCGCCACAATCTCAGCGATCGACCATTTCCCCGGCGCCGGGCGCTTCCGTGCCCTTGCCGGGCTGATACCCTTAAGCAGCTTTGCGAGCCTGGCCGGCGCCGCAGCCTGCATTTTTACAGGGTCGCGGCCGTTGAGATAACTGAACATCCGTTGTCGATACTGGTCGGCTGTCTCTTGCATGATTTTTGCTCCACGGTGGCATTTCAGACTGCCTTCCATTTTAGATCAGACAAGCTGCTCCGTACGATTCGCCGTCACCCGGCGAAGACCGAGGCCGGCATGGTTGCAACCGAAGAGATGTGCGGGCGGAAGTCCATGTAGGGCAGGATGTCGCGCTCAATCTCGATGCCGGGCGCGACTTCGATCAGCTCGAGGCCCTGCGCAGCCAGGCGGAACACGGCCCGTTCGGTAATATAGAGAACCTCCTGCCCGCTCCGGCGCGCGTAGGCAGCGGCAAAGGTAATGCGTTCGACACGGTTGACGAACTTGCGCACCTTGCCCGGCTGCAGGACCATGAGACGGCCTCCCGACCACTCGAGGCGGGAGCCCTGGGCATCGAAGGCACCGCAGAAGACCACCTTCTTGGCGTATTGGGCGATCTCGATAAAGCCTCCAGGTCCGATCAGTTTGCCGCCGAGATGAGACACATTGACGTTGCCGGCGGAATCGGCCTCGCCCATGCCGAGGAAGGTGATGTCGATTCCACCGCCGCTGTAATAGTCAAATTGCTCGATGGAAGGGACGATCGCGTCGGTGTTGCGGGCGGCGCCAAAGAGGCTCTCGTCCAGCATCCGGCCGTTGTGAGTTCCCTGCTCGACGCTCATCCACAACTCGCCCGCGTTGCCCAGCTCGGCGATGACACCAAAGATCCCACCGGGCATACCAAAGCCAAAGTTCAGTGAAGCGCCGGCGCGCAGTTCCATGGCAGCCCGCCGGGCGACGATGCGACGTTCGAGCTTTGCGGGAATCCCGGCAGCCAGCGCGCCGAGATGAGCGCGGCGTGAACCGCTGACGGTCGGGTCGTAGCCGATGCCGTAGAACTGCTGCTGTGCGGGGTCCTCCACCACGGCGTCCACCATGATGCCGGGCACGCGCACGCTTCGCGAGTGGAGGGAGCCGGATTCGACCACCTGCCGCGCCTGGGCAATGACCAGGCCACCGCTGTTGTGGGCGGCGAGCGCCATAGAGTGAATATCCATGTCGACGGCTTCCTCTTCAGGGCTGAGGTTACCGCGGGTATCGGCATAAGTTGCGCGAATAATGGCAACGTCGACTGGGAACGGTTTGTAGCGCAGCACTTCATGACCGTCGATGTCGAGCAGTTCAACCAGCCGCTCCCGGCTGCGCGCGTTACAGCGGCCGCCGTCCTGGCGAGGATCGACGAAAGTCTCGAGGCCGGAGTGGGTGAACAAACCGGGACGGCCGGCGCCGATCTCGCGCAGCAGTTGCTGGATGACGCCCCCCGGGAAGCAGTAGCCCTCCACCTTCTCCTCGCGGATGAGTTGCTGCATTTTCGGCGACCACGTGAAGTGGCCGGCGATGACCTTGCGGACCATTCCTTCGTGAGCGAAGCGATCGGCGCCCAGCGCGCCGCGATCGCCGATACCGAGCGAATGCACCAGGGTCAAATCGCGCGGGTGACCGGTCTCGAGGAAGCGCTTCTCAACCGCGGCAAACACCGCTTCGGCGGAGATCATTCCGGCGCCGTTGCCGCTGATGGCGACGGTGTTGCCGTCCTCGATCAGGGCCGCGGCATCGGCGGCATTCACGAATCGCGTGGCGCGCATGGCGACTCCTCTTAAATGACTTCCTCCCTGTCCATCCGCCGATGAAGAGCCTAGCCCTTGGTAGCCATACAGAACATGCCGCTCTTGGTCAATGGGCGCCGACTCCCTTTGGATAGCAGGCATCTTTGGACAGCAGCCTTATCCGGGGTTGTCGGAAGGGCTGTCGTGCCAGACTATTAAAGTGGAGCACCCTTCGCGCTCTACTGGGCGCCTGCGACCCTGGAATTGGTTCACTGCACCACGATGGTCGTCCAGGGCACACTCGTCGCGCCGCCGGCGGAAATGACCACCGGGACATGCTGACCGGGCTGCACGCCGGCCGGAATTTGTACGTTAATTTGCAGCACGCCCTCCAGAAACCCCGGGGCGTTGGCAAAGTACGGGATATTGGTTGCCGGTACGCCACCGAAGGTAACGGACACGGGGCCGGCGGGCGCAGGATAAGGAGCCGAGATTGTGGCGCGGCCGTCCGTGCCGGTGAAGCCGCTAGCGAACGGCCCCGCAAAAGAGGCATAGATCACCACGATATTGCCCACCGATGCGGGATGCGCCGCCGTGTTTAGAGCCCCGTCCGGATTGATGATCACACCACCGTTACCGCCGCTTCCATCGGCGCTGGCGATGGATATGCTCGCCGCCTGTACAGGGACGGTCACGGTTGGCGAAGTCAGGCCGTTTGAGATTACGTGCACGCTGGTCGAGGTCTTGCCCGTAAGTTCGAACGGAGCCTCACCGCTCAACTGGCCGTTCGCCACATAGAGAAGGGGCGCCGGTATGTTGTCAAAGAGAACTTGCGTGCCAGCCACGGAATTGCCGAGTATTCCCGAAGCATTCAACGTGCCGCTTACCAGGCCGCTGGCCGGACCGAAGTTCGATCCAAACAGGGTGAAGATCTGGCCGGGCACGATGGTCCCGGACTGGTAGCTGAACGCATCGGTGAATCCGCCCACCTCGACGATCGGATTATTCGCCGGAAGGACCGTGACCGTGAAAGGCAGGCTCAGTGGTTTGACGCCGCCCGAGCCAGTGACGGTTATGGTCTGCGGGTAGACGCCGGGAGTCGCGTTGCTGGCGTTAGCAAATATTTGTGAGCTGGAGGGTGTAGATTGGCCGGTCCCTCCGAACTCGGTGATGTTCCCGGACGGCGTGAATGCCGGCGAATTCAGCGAGACGGAGGCGCTGTCGCTGAATACGTTCAGAAGCAGCCCTTGCTCCGGGGTGCAGGCGTTGTTCGACCAGAAGATGGGGCCAAAGATGCAGGGACGGGAATCGAGCGTTGCGCTCAGCACCGGGGTCGTGGAGGCGCCGGTATTGATGCTGAACAGGATCGGTGGAGGCACCGACGGAGACGGCTGGACAAACGAAACGCCGCCGGGAGGCGAACCGAGGCTCTGCACCACCGTGATGTTGGCCGGCGCCGCGACTCCGGGCTGATATGCGGCATAGAAGGGAAAGGTGAAAGTGTCGGTCGCGTTGGGATTGGCCGACAATACCTCCCATTGGGCGACCGCCGAGCCGTTGGTCACGGGAAGCTGCGTCAATCCGGTGGAACCGGCCGCCGTGCCGGGAGACGTCAACTGAACGGTTCCGACCGAGTTCGTCGCGCTGGCGCCCACGAACACGCTGACACCCGCGGGGATGTTGTTGATCACCGCCTGGAGCAGGGTTCCCGAGTTAGTGAACGGTGAAGGGAGCGCCGGGCTGGTGAACCCGAAATCGGTCGAATAGATCACGCCGGGCACGTCCTGATACCCCGTCGCCGGAGCTCTGAAAACGCCAGGGAACAAATTGCTGACATTCAGCTTGGCGTCGGGCGAGGCCGGCAAAACCGGATTTGTTCCAAGCAGGCCGGGGTTGTGCGCCTGGCTGGCTAGTGCGCTCCCCGGGGTGACGCTGAAAAGAAACGGGTACAAGGCGGAACCGACCTGGACTTCCGACGGGTTGAACACCACCGATCCACCCGCGGAGGTGGCCCCGGATGAGACAGTGGCGTTGACGCCAAAGCCTGGAGATCCGGATTTGCCGACGTTGTTGAAGGCTGGTTGGTGGGTTTCAGATGGATTCGCGCGCACATTTGTGATCCTATAGATGCGTGAGACGCCGCTGCTTACTGGGGGTAATACCGGCACGCCCAGAAACGTTACGGCGTTAAGGTTCGTCTGAGTTCCCAGATAGCTGTTGGGATAGCTGCCGTTCGAGACATTGAGAGTTCCATCGCTGATCAGCGGCCCCGTGGAATTCGAACACGACGGCGTCACCGGCGCCAGCTTCACGTTGCTTGGCTCATCGATGAGGAGCACAGCGTCGGTGCACGGCGACGACCCCGGTATGACCGGGGAGGAAAACGGAACGTTCAACGAAACCGTGAAGTTCGCCGTCGGTATTGCCTGGGCAGCGGGTATGGGAGCGCCTCCCGTGCAGGTCAGGATAATGTCACCGGTCCGTTCGGTGAAGCCCTCGACTCTGACGACCGGCGTAACCGGAGCCACGACACTGCACGTAAAAGGGGTTGGTTGTGGTTGGCTGCGCGCCGGTACGCATGCAACCAGGGCGAATAAGAAGAGGTTTTTCATGGCGGATCCCTCCCGATTCCCAAATTTCCGGTTAGCATATCACAAGCCGCCAACCCATTGCGTCCTGGCCTGCGGGGCGTCTTATCTTAAAGGTTGCGATAGGCCGGCTTTCGCTTTTCGATGAAGGCGCGGACGCCTTCCTTACAATCCAGGGTGCCTGCTGCCTGAGCGGCGGCGCTCGAGTGGTGGTGACGCAAATCCTGGTGCATGGTCGCGAGAATGCCTTTGGTCAGAGATATGGCTTCGGGCCGATTGGCGCAGATCTGTTGCAGCCAGGCGCCGAGTTGCTGTTCCAGATCGGCGGCGTCCCCGGCAACTGCGGTTACCAGTCCCCAATCCAGGGCCTGCGCGGCGGCGATGGGTAGTGCCAGGAGGGTCATATGGCGTGCCCGCGCGACTCCGATGGTCTCAGCAAGGCGGCGAACGCCTCCCCAGCCGGAGATCATCCCGAAAGCGACTTCCGGCACGCCCAGCTTTGCGGAGCGGAGGGCGATGCGCAAGTCGGCGGCCAGCGCCAACTCCAGTCCGCCACCCAGAGCGTGGCCGGAGATGGCTGCAATCACGGGCTGGGGTAGGGTGGCGATCCGATCGAGCACCTTGATGCCGGGGAGGATCCAGTCCCTCGCCATCTCCTGAGGCGACAGCGCTCCCCACGCCTCGATGTCGCCACCAGTGCAAAAGAAGCGGCCGCGCGCGCGTATGACGACAGCGCGCAGCGACCGGTCCGACTCGATGCCGGTGAGGATGCCCGCCAACCGCTCGAGCATCGGCATGGTCAAGGCATTTCCCTTCTCCGGGCGATTCAGGGTGATCTCCGCCCATGCCGTGTCGTTCTGTTCAATTCGAGTGTAAAGAATCCCGGGTTCCGTCTGCTGTTCCGTGCTCATGTACGTTCCTGGAAGTAAGGCATCGTGAGACCGCCGCCGATTGCGACCGCTCTCTTACGTTCGCGGCTCCGATAGATTGTGACTGACCGCTCTCTTACGTTCGCGGCTCCGATAGATTGTGACTGACCGCTCTCTTATGTTCGCGGCTCCGATAGATTGCGACTGACCGCTCTCTTACGTTCGCGGCTCCGATAGGGACGACCGACCGCTCTCTTACGCTCGCGGCTCGGATAGGGCGACTGCCTGTCCGACCGGCTCAGCATAACACCACACGCCATGGAGCCTCACCCGCGCCAGATTCTCCCCACCTGGCGCCGCCTGGGAGAGGAGACTAGCCGGCATTTCTCACGGACATTCGGCGGTGATAAAGTGGCGCACGCGCTCGTCGGTGCCGCGTCGGCACTCATGCCGACGCTCGGTCCCGACAGAGTGTCCGTACGCCACCCGGTGTCGAGAAGAGTCTCGACACGGCACGCACGAGTGCGTGCGCCACGTGATTGGGCCCTCGGTGAGAAAAGCGGGCTAGTCTGCCGTCCTTGAAATCTCTTTATACTTGTTTTTCAGAGTCGGACCTGAAGGCTGAAAAGGGGGACACGATGGGTATTCCATCGGAAAGGCCGGTCGCCATCGTTACGGGCGCCAGCCGGGGCATCGGGCGCGCCATCGCCGTGGAACTGGCGGGTACGCATCAGGTGGTGGCGACCTACCGCGGACGGCGCGACTGCGCGGAGTCCCTGCGGGATGAGACGGGCGCGCTGATTCTGCGGAGCGACATCGCGTCGGCTGCCGACCGGGTGGCTCTGGTGGCCTTCACGCGGGAGCGTCTGGGCCGCCTGGACCTGCTGGTGAATAACGCCGGTATTGCCCCGCTGGAACGCCGCGACATCCTGGAAGCCGGCGAAGAGAGTTTCGACGCTTTGATCGCCACGAATCTCAAGGGGCCATATTTTCTCACGCAGCTTGCTGCGCGGTGGATGCTCGAACAGGGCGGGGGCAAGATCGTGTTTGTGACGTCGATCTCGGCGTTCGCGGCATCGGTCAACCGCGGCGATTACTGCGTTTCAAAGGCCGGGTTGAGCATGGCCGCCGCGCTGTATGCGGCCCGGCTGACGCCGGCCGGCGTCAGGGTGTTCGAGGTGCGGCCCGGCATCATCCGCACGGACATGACGGCCCCGGTCGCGAAGGGGTATGAGGAGAAGATTGCAGCCGGACTGTTGCCGGAGGGCCGCATGGGCGAGCCGGCGGATGTAGCCCGCGTGGTGCGGGCCATCGCGGAAGGATCGCTCGACTACTGTGCCGGCCAGGTTCTGAATGTAGACGGTGGATTTCACTTGCGCACCTTATGAGGCACTTTCATTTCAGTACGGTGGACGAGATCCGGCGGGCCGCCGCGGAAGTGGGAGCAAGCCACGTGGGTTTTCTCGATTCGCCCCAGGCGATCCAGGCAGCGCTCGCGAGGCCGGTGCGTGTGGGCGGCGCGACCGCAGGCAACTCCATCGCCATCCATCCCATGGAAGGGTGTGACGGCGATCGAGACGGGCAGCCGTCTGAGCTGACCTGGCGGCGCTACGAGCGCTTCGCGCGCGGCGGGGCCAAGCTGATCTGGTTTGAAGCCACGGCGGTGTGCCGCGAAGGACGCGCCAACCCGCGCCAGTTGTGGATCCATCCGCAGAGCGCCGGCGAGCTGGCGCGGCTGGTTGAAATGGTTCGGCGGACGCACCGGGAAAGCTGCGGCTCGGACGACAATCTGCTGATGCCGGTGCAACTCACTCACTCCGGGCGGTTCTCCTGGCCGAAGCGGATCATCGCGGTCCACAGCCCGCTGGTGGATCGAAAAACCGGAACGCCGCCGGATCAGCCGGTCATCACGGACGACGAACTGGAACGGATCGAGGACCAGTTTGTGGACGCGGCGCGGCTGGCGCTGGAGGCGGGATTCACCTCGGTGGACGTGAAGGCGACGCACGGATACCTGGCGTTTGAGCTTCTGGGAGCCAGGACCCGGGACGGGCGGTACGGGGGGCCGCTCGAAAACCGGGCTCGCTTTTTGCGTAATGTCGTCGGGAAGATCCGCGCGGCGTTTGGCGGCCGGCTGCTCATCGCTATGAGGCTGGGGTGCTACGAAGGCCTGCCCTACGTGCGGGACCCCGCGACCGGCTTGGGCCTGCCCATGGAGTACACCGTTCCCTACGAGTATGGGTTCGGCGTCGACACCATGGATCCGCACGCCATTGATCTTGACGAAGTGAAGCGGGCGGTCGGCTGGTTCCGCGACGATGGTGTGGAACTGCTGAGCGTTTCGCTGGGCGTGCCCTATTTCAACCCGCACATCGGACGGCCTTTCGAAAAGCCCGACGAAGGCAACTACGAGCAGCCGGAACATCCGCTGCTGGGGGTGGACCGCCATTTCCGCGTCGTAGGCGAGTTGCAGAAAGCGTTTCCCGATCTGCCCCTGGTCGGCGCCGGCTATAGCTGGCTGCAGAAGTTCGCCGTGAATGCAGGGGCGTACAATCTGCAAGCCGGCGCAGCCAGGTTTTTCGGTATGGGCCGGAACGCGCTGGCCTACCCCGAGTTTCCACGGGAGGCGCTCAAAACCGGTGCGCTGCCGGAAAGCCGGGTCTGCAAGACGCTGACGTACTGCAGCTACCTGATGAGGCAGAAGAACCATCCGCTGGGGCAGTATCCGACCGGCTGTCCGCCGTTTGACAAGGAAGGGTACGGTACGGTGATCAGGGCGGCGCGTGAGACGGCGCGGACCGGCCTGACGAAAATTCACGTACCGTAAGGCGAGGGAGACTTTAGTGATTTCAAGCCACTCGGAATCCGATCGGAACCTCTACCTCCGCGCATTGGAGTTTGCCGGGCGGCAGGTGCGCGCCATCACCGAGCGCGATCCGGATTTCTTCCCGATGTACACGCACCGGGGACGCTGGAGGCACGAGATGCCAGCGTGGACGCACTGGTGCGACGGATTTCTGCCGGGGATCATGTGGATCTTGTGCTCCCGCGGCGACGAATCCTGGCGCGAGCCGACCGAGCGTTACACGAAGCGTCTGGAGCCGCGGCAGTTCGACCGCGAGGTGCACGACCTAGGATTCATTTTTACTTCAACCTACGGCCGCTGGTACGGCCTGATGCGCGAGCCGGCACTGAACGCAGTTCTGATCCAGGCGGGGCGGACGCTGGCGCTGCGGTTCCGCGAAAAGGGCGCGTACCTGCGCTCTTTCGTCTCGGAAGACTCGTTGTTCATCGACATCATGATGAACGTCGGAATCATCTTCTACGCGGCCCGGGAAGCCAGGGATGAGAACCTGTTCGACGTCGCCATGCGGCACTGCCTGACCACCCGGCGCGTTCTCGTCCGCGGCGATGGGTCGACGGCCCACGAGGGCCTGTTCGACTTGCATACGGGCGAGTTCCTGCGGCAGACCACCCACCAGGGCTTCCGCGGCGATTCGTGCTGGTCGCGCGGCCTGGCGTGGGCGCTGTACGGCTTCGGCACGGCCTACGGCTATTCGCGCGACGCGCGTTTCCTCGGCACCGCGGAAGCCTGCGCCGATTTCTACATCGCCCATGCGCCGGCGGATGGCATTGCTCCCTGGGATTTCGACGCGCCCGCGGAGAGCCGCGGCCTGCTGGACACTTCGGCGGCGGCTATCGCGGCCTCCGGACTGCTGCAACTCGCACACCTCAGCGCCGATCCGTTGAAGGGGGCATTCTACGAAGAAATGGCGCGGCGGATTCTGACCAGCCTCTGCGAGCGCCACCTGGGCGCCGGCGATCCCGGATGGGAGGGGATACTGAAGGGCGGCGTGTACCATATTCACAAGGGCCTGGGCGTGGACGAGTCGGTGATGTGGGGCGAGTATTTTTTTGTGGAGGCGCTCGACCGCGCCGTAGGGCCAAATGAAACAAAATAGCCTCACGCGCCCTGGCGCAGCGGCTTGCCTACACCCCTCAATTCCGAAACAATAGCGTTCGTGTCGAAAGCCGAAGCTAAGTACGCCTGGTATCGAGAGCTGAACCGCTACCAGTGGTTTGTGCTGGGAGTCTGCTCGATCGGGTGGATGTTCGACCTCATGGCGCAGCAGTTGTTCAGCCTGGCGCGCAAATCAGCGGTCCGCGAACTGCTGGGTGGGCACGCCAGCGAAGCTGCCGTCTCGCAACAGGCCGGATATGCGACTTCGGTTCTGATGATCGGGTGGGCAGCCGGGGGAGTGCTGTTCGGCGTGCTGGGCGACCGTATCGGGCGCGTGAAGACGATGGCGTTGACCATCCTTTTCTATACCATCTTCACCGGCGCCAGCATGTTTGCGACCGGCATCTGGGATTTCAACATCTACCGCTTCCTGTGCGGGCTGGGCGTGGGCGGCCTGTTTTCAGTCGGGGTGTCGCTGGTCGCGGAAGTGGTCCCGGCGCGGGCCCGGCCGTATGCGTTGGGAACGCTGCAAGCTTTCTCCACGATAGGCAACATGCTGGCGGCGTCGATCGGGATCCTGCTGGGGTTCGTGGAGCGGTCCGGCACGATTGTGGGCGCGTGGCGCTATGAGTTTCTGGCTGGAGCCCTACCCGCGCCTCTGGCGTGGCTGGTCTTTCGAAAGCTGAAGGAGCCCGAGCCATGGCTGAAGGCGCGGGCGGCACAGACGCCGCTGGGCTCATACAGGGAGCTGTTCTCCGAACCGACCTGGCGGCGCAACGCCGTGGTTGGCCTCTTGCTTGCGGTGGCCGGAGTGGCCGGTCTGTGGGGCATCGGTTTCTTCAGTTACGATCTGTTCCAGCCCGTTCTGGAGAAGACCTTCCGCGCGCAGGGCCTCAGCGGCGCGGCGCTCGCCGGCAAGACCACCACGTGGATCGGGATCACGTCGATGTTTCAAAACTTCGGAGGCTTCTGCGGCGTCTATGCCTTCACTTATCTGACGCACTACACCGGCCGCAGGAAAGCCTTCGCCATCGGTTTTCTGGCGGCGACGGGCATCACTGCGTATACCTTCTGGAACCTGAAGGCGATCACCGATATCTTCTGGATGGTCCCGCTGATGGGCTTTTCGCAGCTTGCCTTGTTCGGCGGCTATGCCATTTACCTGCCGGAATTGTTTCCCACGCGGCTGCGCAGCACCGGCACCAGTTTTTGCTATAACATGGGGCGGGCGATCGCAGCTTTGGGACCGTTGACTCTGGGCTACCTGACCAGCAGCGTCTACAACGGTTACGCCGAGCCCATGCGCTACGCCGGCGTCACCATGTGTCTGGTATTTCTGCTGGGGTTGGCGCCGTTGCCGTTCGCGCCGGAAACAAAGGGCGCGCCGCTGCCGGAGTAGCGATTGCAAAACCGCAAACCCCATGTTACAGTCTGCCCAGCGATCGAACAGCAAACGGGTTGCCCCGTCCTGAAGGCCACCCGGGAAGGACGGGTTCTTATGTCAGAACATGGGGTCTCCAGGCGGCATTTCTTTTACGGGGCGCTCCTGGCCGGGGCGGTCCCGGCCGGCGGTTTCGGAAGCGTGCCCTCATTGAGGGCGTTGGGACACAAACCTTTCTACGAGAAGTTGAACGTCGCGTCGGTGGGCTGCGGCGGCCAGGGCGGCGCGGACATGATCGCCGCGGCGCGCACCGAGAACATCGTGGCCTTGTGCGACGTGGACGACAACCGCGCCGCGGAGAATCTGGCGCGTTTCCCAAAGGCGCCGAGGTACAAAGACTTCCGCGTGATGCTGGACAAGGAAGAAAAGAACATCGACGCCGTCACCATCGGCATACCGGATTTCATGCACGCCACCGTGGCTTTGGCCTGCATGGAGCGCGGCAAGCATGTCTACGTGGAGAAGCCGCTCACCAGGACTCCCTGGGAAGCGCGCCTGCTGCGCGACGCGGCGGTGAAATACAAGGTCGCGACCCAGATGGGCAACCAAGGGTTCTCCCACGAATGTATCCGCGTTGCGGCGGAGATCGTCTGGTCGGGCGCCATCGGCGACGTTCGGGAGGTGCATATCTCGACTACGCCGGGCACTCATCCCACGGGCTTGCAGGAGCCTCCGCCCGAATCGCCGGTCCCGGCGGGCCTGGATTGGGACCTTTGGCAGGGCCGCGCGGAGCCGCGCCCCTTCAGCAACCAGTATGTTCCCTACAACTGGCGCGGCTTTTTGGATTTTGGCACCGGCCAGATCGGGAACTGGGCCACGCACACGGCGTCGCCGGTCGAATTCGCGTTGCTGTTGGGCGCGCCCACCAGCGTGGAATGCCTCAGCCAGGAGGGCAAGAGCAAAATTACTTTCCCGGGACGGGGCGTGCTCCGGCTGGAGTTTCCGGCGCGGGGAGGAATGCCGCCGGTGACGGTTTACTACCACGATTCGTCGCAGCCCGACGATGCGGACGCCTATCACGTGCCGGGGATGGAAAACGAGACCATACTCCCGCCCTCCAACAATCTCACGGATAAGGGCCGGCCCATGGGCCGGGGCGCTACCGGGGGCGGCGCGCCCGGCGCCGGGGGCAGAGGACGAGGCGCGGCGGCCGGAGCAGGAACCGCTGCGCGGACCAGCCCTGGAGGCCCCGGCGTCGCGGTCTTCGGACCTCCGGTCGGCGCCCGGCGGCCCGGCATTCTCTCCGGCAACGGAGCTGTCTTCATCGGCACGAAGGGCGTGATGGCCACTACCGAGCGCGGCGAGGGCGTCGCCCTGCTGCCCGCCGCGAGGTGGAAGGATTACGCGCTCCCGCCCCAGTTGCTGACACGCTCCCCCGGCCACATGGCGGACTGGATCCGCGCCTGCAAGGGCGGCGACCCGTCGTGTTCCGACTTCAGCGTTACGGCGTCTTTCGCGGAGTGGCTGGCGCTGGCTGTCATCGCCTGGCGTGTCCCCGGCAAACTCGAATGGGACAGCAAGAACCTGCGCTTCACCAACAATCGCGAGGCCAACAACTACGTGAAGCCTTTGATGCGCAAGGGCTGGGAACTGAAGCTGTAAGGCAAAATCGCAAGGAAAACGAAATGCGCTGACACCGGGGGGCGCGCTCGCTCGCGTCTGGCCTGGCCGACGGCGCGTGCCTGGGGATCGAGCCTCCCGCCTTCCGTCGCTCTATCGCTCGATCATGAAGCCGATTTTGACGGTGACCTGGAATTCCTTCACCTTGTCTTCCGCGATGCTACCGCGCTGTTCGACTACCTCGAACCAATGCATGTGACGGACAGTATGTGCCGCCTCGGCGATGGCGGCCTTTACGGCTTCGGCAAAACTGATGGGCGAGGTGCCTACGACCTCGGTGACCTTGTATGTTCCAGGCATGGTGCGCTCCTTGGGTCCATTGTCGGTTATATCATGCGGCGCCTGGTTTGCAAGCTTCACCGGGCCCTGCCGACGCGAAATGGGGCGGTGTGATACATTACTACCCCGATAGGAGATTTTCCGGAATGCTGCGTACGCTGTTTTCTTTGCTTGCGGTTTCGCTGCCGCTAATCCCCGCCGATCTCAATTCCTCGCTCTTCGACCGCCTGGAGTTTCGCAGCATCGGGCCGGCCTCGATGGGCGGGCGCATCACCGATGTCGAGGGCGTCGCGGGAAATCCGGCGCTGGTCTATGTGGCTGCGGCGTCGGGCGGGTTGTTCAAAACCACCAACGGCGGCATCACCTGGACGCCCATCTTCGATCACGAAGCCACCATCTCCATCGGCAACATTGCGGTGGACCCGCACAACTCCGATGTCGTGTGGCTGGGCGCCGGCGAAGCCAATGCGCGCAACAGCGTATCCTTCGGCGATGGGGTATACAAGACCCTGGACGGCGGGATGACCTGGCGCAACCTCGGGCTTACGGACACGCACCACATCTCACGCGTGGCGCTGAATCCGCTCAACACCAACATCGCGTACGTCTGCGCGCTGGGGCACAATACCGGTCCCAACGAAGAGCGCGGCGTCTTCATGACCACCGATGGCGGGGAGACATGGAAGAAGACGCTGTACATCGACGCGGAACACGGCTGCGCCGACCTGGATATCGACGTCACCAATCCGAACATCCTGTTCGCCACCATGTGGCGCTTCGACCGCAAGCCGTGGCGCTTCATTTCGGGCAGCCCCCAGACGGGCGTCTTCCGCTCAACGGATGGCGGCCGCACCTGGAAGCAGCTCACCAACGGCATGCCGAAGGATTGGGGCCGCATCGGCGTGCGGGTGGCGCCGAGCAATTCGAACGTGGTCTATGTGATCGGCGAATCCAACGAGGGCACGCTGTTCCGCTCCGACGACCGGGGCGATCACTTCCGCCTGATGACCAAGAACCCGGCCGTGGTGGGCCGCGGGCTCTACTACAGCCACCTCACCATCGACCCCACGGACGAGAACCGCATCTACTCGATTGCCATGCGGCTGTCCCTGTCGATCGATGGCGGCCGGACCTGGCGCGGAATTTCAGCCGGCACGCACGGAGACTATCACACCGTGTGGGTGGATCCGAAGAACCCCAACCGCATCTGGCAAGGGCAGGACGGCGGCATCGCGGTCTCCTACGACCGCGCCGAAACGTGGGAACAAGTTTCCAACATCCCGTTGGGACAGTTCTACCAGATCTTCGCCGACAACCGGTATCCCTTCTATTACCTCTCGGGCGGGCTGCAAGATAACGGCAGTTGGAGCGGCCCCAGCCGCACGAACACCGGCGCGATCCTGAACAGCGACTGGAGCAACATCAGCGGCGGCGATGGCTTCCACGTGGTCAACCACCTGGACCATCCGGAACTTTACCTTTCGGAAAGCCAGGGCGGCGGCATTGTCCGCACCGATTGGCGCACACGGGAGCAGCAGGACGTGAGCCCGCAGCCGAAGCGCAACGACGGCGGCCCGGTGGGCGAGTTGCAGTACCGGTTCAACTGGAACGCGCCCATCGTGCTTTCACCGCACGACAACAACACCGTTTACTTCGGCAGCAATGTGATCTTTAAATCCATCGATTTCGGCAAAACGTGGGCCGCCATCAGCCCCGACCTGACCACCAACGATCCCGAAAAACAGAAAAGCGTGGGCACGGTATGGACCGAGAACACCACGGCGGAATACCACTGCACGGTGATCCGCATTGCCGAATCGCCGGTCGAGGCAGGAGTGATTTGGGCGGGCACGGACGATGGCAATCTGCAAATCACCCAGGACGGCGGCAAGCACTGGACGAACCTGACGGGCAACGCGGCGGGCGTGCCGAAGTTCGCCGAGATCGCGTGGATTGAGCCTTCGCGCACGGCGGCGGGCGCGGCCTACGTGGCGTTTGAGCATCACTGGTTTGACGACTTCCGGCCGTATCTATACAAGACCACGGACTTCGGCAAGACCTTCACCAACATCACGGGGAATTTGCCGAACCCCGGTTATCTGTGGACCGTAAAGGAAGACCCGAAGAATCCCAAGCTGCTGTACGCGGGCAGCGAACTGGGCCTCGAGGTTTCCTTCACGGGCGGCAACCAGTGGGTGCGGATGCACCTGAAGAACCTGCCTCCGGTGGCGGTGCGCGAGATTGTGATTCACCCGCGCGACAACGACCTGATCCTGGCTACGCACGGCCGCAGCCTCTGGATTCTGGACGACGTAACTCCGCTCCAGCAGGTCAACGACCAGGTGCTGAACGAGAGCGCCTACCTGTTCGGCATGCGCCCGGCGCTGCGTTTCGATGGCGGCGGAGGCCGCGGAGGCGGCGGCGGCATCGGCATGGGCGGCAACAAGCCGTTCGCGGGACCCAACCCGCCGTATGGGGCTGCCATCACCTACTACCTGAAAGAGCGGGGCGCTGCCAAGATCGAGATTCTGGACGCTGCCGGAAAGGTGATTCGCGATCTGGGCCCAGTGGCGCAGGATGCCGGGATCAACCGCACCGTCTGGGACCTGCGCTACCAGGGTCCGCACGTGCGCAGCGCGGCCGATGCGGCCGATGACAGCGGATTCCGTTTCCCCGCGCGCGGACCGCAGGTGCTCCCGGGCAAGTACACGGTGCGGCTGACGGCGGGCGGCAAAATACTGTCGCGGGAATTGGAGGTGAAGCTCGACCCCACAATCACCGTGGGCGAGCCGGAACTGCGTACACAGCTCGATGTCAACCTGAAGCTGCGGGACATGCAGTCCTCGGTCAACGACGCGTTAAGGTCCATCGATGCCTTCAAGGGAGGGATCGAGACGTCGCAGAAGACCGTGCGGTCGCTGGACCCGCAGTCGGCGCGGGTTCTGGTGGCGTTACTGGACGAGCGGATGCAGCAGCTCATCAGCATGGAACTGAAGCTGGCGCGGCCTTCCGACATCCCCGGCTACAGCATGGGTCCGCGGCTGGTGGACCGGTTGGGAGCGCTGCTCAACGGAATCGACCGGGTGCTGGCCGCGCCCACGCCATACCAGGTGGAACACTTCAACGAGCTGAAGGCTGAGTTTCTGAAGGACATGAGCGACGTGAACAACTTCGTGGAGAAACAGATCCCGGAGATTAACGATTTGCTGAAGAAGAACAACGCCGGCGCCTTGATGGCGGGCAAGCCCATCGAAATTCCGGCGTCGGTGCGGTGATTTCGCCAGAGATACCACTTTTCGATGAGCGATTCATATCAGAAACTGAATGGATTGCTGCGAAGAAAAAACCGGCGGCAGAGACCGCCGGCGCTACGAAGTCATTTAATTACGGTACCGATTGGCTCACCCATCGACATTCGCATGATATTGCCTCTGGTATTCAAATTGAAAACGAGAATTGGAAGCTGGTTGTCGCGGCACATGGCCACGGCGGAGGCATCCATCACTCGCAGGCCCTGGGCCAACACTTCAAGGTAGGTGATGCGGTCGTACTTGACCGCGTCCGGGAACTGCAACGGGTCCTTGTCGTAGACGCCATCCACGCGGGTGGCTTTGGCGATGATGTCGGCTTTGATCTCGAGGGCCCGCAGGGTGGCGGCGGTGTCGGTGGAAAAGTAGGGATTGGATGTGCCGCCGGCAAAGATCACGATGCGGCCTTTTTCCAGGTGGCGCATGGCGCGACGCCGGATATACGGTTCGGCCACCTGGCGCATTTCTATGGCGCTCATCACGCGGGTGGAAACACCGGCCTGTTCGAGCGCATCGGAAAGCGCCAGGGCATTGATCACGGTGGCCAGCATGCCCATGTGGTCAGCCGTCACGCGATCCATCTTCTGCGCCGCGGCAGCCGCGCCGCGGAAGATATTGCCGCCGCCCACCACTACGGCGATTTCAATGCCGGCCGCGGCCACATCGGCCACTTCCCGGGCCAGGCTCTTCACCTTTTCGGAGTCGATGCCGAAGGATGCGTCGCCCGCCAACACTTCGCCGCTGAGCTTCAGCAGGACGCGTTTATAGGCGGGCATTTTACGCCAGGGCCGGGTTTTCGTGGCCGGCTTCCACGGCCGCCACATCGCCCACTTTGAAGCGGACGAAGCGCGCAATGGTGATGTTCTCGCCCAGTTTGGCGATCTTGGTTTTCACCAACTGGCCAACCGTCAAGGTGGCCTCCTTGACGAACGGCTGTTCCAGCAGGCAGACTTCTTCGTAGAATTTGCTCAGGCGGCCCTCGACGATCCGGTCGAGAATTTTCTCCGGCTTGCCTTCGAGGACGGCGCGCTCGCGCGCGATTTCCCGCTCCTTGGCGAGCACGGCCTCGGTGACGTCCTCTTTGCGAATGAAGCGCGGATCGGCGGCGGCAATGTGCATGGCCACGTCGTGCACCAGCTCCTTGAAATCGTCGGTGCGCGCCACGAAATCGGATTCGCAGTCGATTTCCACCAGCACGCCGAGTTGGCCGCCGTGGTGGATGTAGCTTCCGATCAGGCCCTGGCGGGTGGCTCTCGCCGATTTCTTGTCTGCGAGGGAAATGCCGTGCTTGCGCAGCACCACTTCCGCGTCGGCGATATCGCCCTTGGCTTCCACCAGAGCTCTCTTGCATTCCATCATCCCCGCGCCGGTCCGGTCGCGGAGTTCTTTTACGAGTGCCGCGGTAATTTCCGCCATAAGATTGCGTCTCTTTGATTTTCGTGGCAACCGCTCCCTTACGGTGGCGGCTCGGTGAGCTTAGTGTCCGACCTCTTCAGCCGCCGGCTCCGCGGCCGGCTCGGTGGTTTCGGAAACGGGGCCCTTACGCTGCGATCCGGTGGCCGGGTCGTCTTCCATGCTGAGGCTTTCGGCCATGATCTTCTCGGCGTACTTGGGGTCCACGTATTCGGTGTACTCCAGCATGCTCTCCTCGGCCGGGGCTTCGTCCTGGGCGATCTTGTCGGCCGCGAAATCCTGCTCGGTGGCGAGCGACCGGCCCTCCACCACGGCATCGGCAATCTTGCTGGCGAACAGGCGAATGGCGCGCAGCGCGTCGTCGTTGCCGGGAATCACGTAGTCCACTTCGTCGGGGTCGCAGTTGGTATCGACGATCGCCACCACGGGGATTCCCAGGCGGCGCGCTTCCTTGACGGCGATGGCTTCCTTATTGGAGTCGATCACGAAGAGAATATCGGGCAGGCCGGGCATATCCTTGATGCCCGAGAGGTTCTGATCCAGGTGCTTGCGCTCGCGTTCCAGGCGGATGACTTCTTTCTTCGGCCGGCCCGCGTATCCGCCTTCGACCGCGGACATGGCTTCCAGTTCCTTGAGGCGCTTGATGGATTTCTGCACCGTCAGCATGTTGGTGAGCAGGCCGCCCAGCCAGCGCTGGTTGACGTAGTACATCTGGCAGCGGGTGGCTTCTTCGGCGATGGCTTCCTGCGCCTGGCGCTTGGTGCCCACGAAGAGCACGTTCTTGCCCTGCGCGGCCATCTCGGCCACAAATCGGGCGGCGTCTTTGAACATCTTCAGAGTCTTCTGAAGATCGATAATGTAAATGCCGTTACGTTCCCCGAAGATGTACTCTTTCATCTTGGGATTCCAGCGCTTGGTCTGGTGCCCGAAGTGAACGCCCGCTTCGAGCAATTCTTTCATCGATATTGCCGGCAAAATACCTCCTAATCAGCCACCGTCGCGCGCCACACGACCCAAAGCGAGATTTGTGGGCGAATCGGAACGGATGGCCGTTGTTGCTGCAATGGGGCCTCAAGGCCCCACGAAAAAATTTAACGTTTGGAGAACTGGAACCGCTTACGGGCGCCCTTCTGACCGTACTTCTTCCGCTCGTGCGAGCGCGGGTCGCGGGTCAGGAAGCCGAGCTTCTTGAGCCTGGACCGCAGTTCCGCATTGAACTCCACCAAAGCCCGGGATATGCCCAGACGGCATGCACCCGCCTGGCCGGCCACACCGCCGCCATCGGCTAGAATCAGCAAATCGAACTTATCCATGGACTCGGTGGCCGCCAGCGGCTGCCGCACCACGGCGCGCGAACTTTCCGTCGGGAAATAATTCTCGAACGCGCGTCCATTCACCTGAATCTCGCCCTTACCGGGCCGCAAAATCACGCGGGCCACGGATCTTTTCCGCCGGCCCGTACCCAAATATTGAACAATCGTCGCTGCCACTAAACTTGTACCTCTATCTCACGGCCAACGCGGACGGTTTCTGCGCCGCGTGCGGGTGTTTGTCGCCCGCGTAGACCTTCAGTTTCCGATACATCTGTTTGCCGAGCTTGGTCTTCGGCAGCATGCCGAAGATGGCGTCCTCAATCAGGCGGACCGGCTTTTCGGCCCGCACGCGCTTCAAGCTCTTCTCCACCAATCCGCCGGGATATCCGGTGAAATGGCGATATATCTTGCCTTCTTCTTTTCGGCCGGTGACTCTCACTTTGTCGGCGTTGATCACGATGACATGATCGCCGGTATCCAAGAACGGCGTATAGCTGGGCTTGGTTTTGCCCATCAGCAGCATGGCCGCCTTGCTGGCGATCTTGCCTAAAATCGCCTCTTGGGCGTCAATCACATGCCACTGGCGGATAATGCCGTCCTTGGAAGGGAACTCGGTACTCATTGACACACGTCTCCAACTGTTTCTCGAACTGTAAAATACTAAGCTTACAGAGATTAGGGGTTCATTGTCAAATCGGGTTACGGAGTGGACCGCCGATGAGGACCTCGGTTCAACAAGGAGGCGCGGAGACACGGAGAATACGGGGCCAAAAAGAACCTCGATGGTAGAAGAGGCTGCCCCATCCCTCAGTTTTCTCCGCGCCTCTGCGCCTCAGCGTCAAGAAAAAGTTCATGAGATTCGCGCCTCCTTCACTACGGCAGCGATCCGCAAAATCGCCTCCAGGCTCCGGTCCACATCGGCTTCGGTGGTGGCCCAGGAGGAGACGCTGATGCGCATGGCGGAGCGGCCCTGCCATACCGTGCCGCCGCACCAACAGGTGCCATCTTCCTGAATGGCGGAGATCACGCGCGCGGTCAATTCCGGCGCGCCGAACGAGACCAGCACCTGGTTCAGCACCACCTCGTTGAGAATCTCGAAGCCGGCGGCGGCGAGTCCGTCTGCAAATCGTTGGGCGCAGCGGCAGTTGCGCTCGATCAGCCCGGCCAGGCCGCTCCGGCCCAAGGACTTGAGCGCGGCCCAGACTTCGATGCCGCGGGCGCGGCGGGAGAGTTCGGGAACGTACTGCGAGGGTTCGCGGTGAGCGCCTTGCGGCAGGTAAGCGGCGGTCAGGCTCATGGCGCCTCGCAGGTCTTCAGGGTTGCGCACGAAAGCCAGGCCGCAGTCATAAGGAACGTTCAGCCACTTGTGAGCGTCGGTGGCCCAGGAATCCGCGTCGGTGACGCCGTCGGTGAGGTGCGCGTAGCGCGGGCTGGCCGCGGCCCACAGCCCGAATGCGCCGTCCACGTGTACCCAGGCGCCGGCGGCGCGAGCGCGGGCGCAGATTTCGGGGGCTGGATCGAACGCGCCGGTGTTGACGTTGCCGGCTTGCATGCAGACGATGCTGGGCGCGTGCAGCAGCGGGAGCTGGTCGCCGCGCATGCGGCCTTGACCATCCACCGGCACGCGGACCAAGCGCTCGCGGCCCAGGCCGAGCATGCCCAGCGACTTGATCAGCGACGGATGCGCTTCCCCGCCGACCACCACCTGAATCTCCGGGGCGCCGAACAGACCGCGGGCTTCGACATCCCATCCGGCGCGCGCGAGCACGGCGTGGCGCGCGGCGGCGAGCGCGGTGAAATTGGCGACCGTAGCGCCGGTGACGAACGCGGCACCGCAGCCGGCGGGCAGACTCAGAGCGTCGAGAAGCCAGCGCAGGGAGACCTCTTCCAGAACCGTGGCGGTGGGCGTGGCGATGAACAGGCCAGCGTTCTGGTCCCAGGCGGATGCCAGCCAGTTGGCGCCGAGCGCCGCAGGCAGGGCACCGCCGATCACGAATCCGAAAAAGCGCGGGCCGGCGATGCCCATGGTGGCTGGCGAACCCAGCTCATCGAGCATGCGAACCACATCTTCGGCATCGGTGGAGGCGGCAGGGAACGGCTCCAAAAATCCATCCAGGCCGCTAACCGCCCCGGCGGAAGGGCTGACATGGCGGTGCTGTATTTCGTCCAGATATCGCGCGGCGCGCCCGGCGACCGATTGCAACAGCTCTCGCATGAATCCTAGATTAGCGGAAGAGCAGTGGGCCAGACCATCCGTTTGATGCGGTCAGTTTCGGCGCAGGAGCCGTGCGGTACCATCGGAGCATCCCGACCGACTGGAAAGACAACCTGCGCGTGGTGATGGTTGAGACGCGCAACCCGCTCAACATCGGCGCCGCGGCGCGCGCCATGGCCAACTTCGGGTTTGCGCGACTGCGCGTGGTGAGCCCCTACGACGTGGCTTTCCGCGAAGCGCGCTCGGCTGTGGGAGCGGCTCCGCTACTCAAGAATACCGAGGATTATGCGACTCTGGCGGAATCCATCGCCGATTGCCGGCTGGTGGTGGGCACTACGTCGATTGGCCATCGCGGTTTGCAGCACCCCATGCGACGCCTGGAATACGGGGCCCGCCTGATCAAACGAGCGCTGCCGGAAGCGCCCGTGGCACTGTTGTTCGGTTCCGAGAAGTTCGGACTCTCCAACCAAGACCTCAGCCACTGCCACTGGCTGATGCGCATTCCGACCGTGGATGCCGATCTCTCCATGAACCTCGGCCAGGCCGTGGCGCTCTGTCTCTACGAACTGGCGCGCGATCCCAAAGCGGCGAAAGCGCGGCCGGCAAAGATCGCGCCGGCGGCCGCCGCGGAGACCGAGCAGATTACCGCGCTGCTGATGGATGTGCTGCGGCAAAGCGGCTACGTCAACCCGACGACCGCGTTGTCCACGGAAGAGAAAGTGCGACGGCTGGTGCGGCGTTTGGACATCGCTGCGCGCGATGCGCCGGTGCTGCTGGGGATGCTGCGGCAGATTCTTTGGAAGGTGAATGGCTGAGGCTATTCGTGAAATACTTCTTCCCGCGTCAGTTCAAGGTGGGGGACGTCGGTGGAGATCAGATCTCCCTCGATTTCCAGCAGGCTGTTGGAACGGAATAGGAACATCTGCCGGGGTCTGGGATCGAAGAGCCAGATATGCGGCGTACCGATTCCGGCGTACTCTTTGAGCTTGGCGATCACTCTGGTCATGCGGTCGTCTTCGGAGAGAATCTCAATCGCCACGAACGGTGGTTCGAGCAGGACCGCGGTCTTCGGTGCACTTAACATCACGCAGACATCGGGCAACCGAAACCTCGTTGGATTGACCATGGACCTCAGTTCTGGAACCACCTTAATGCCTGGATACTTGCGCCGCAGCGCGAAAATGATGTTGCTCTGCACCAGGCTATGCAGCCAGTCGCCCACATTTCGCTCCACCAACACGCCATCCACGAACTCCACATCTGGGTCGTATGACGTATTCAGGTATTCCTCGACCGAGATCAGCGTCTCGATGCCCATAAGCCCACAATACCATGAGGCGGCCTCGGCCTTCTTGCGGCCTGGCGCCGTGTTTGGACATCGCCGAGGATGCTGCGGCAGATTCTGTGGAAGGTGGGCGAAGAACAAACTCCCCAGACGTGATGAGCACACGCCTGGCGAGTTGTCGGTCCCGGCCGGGTTCAGCGGTTGCTCTGTCTTCCGCTACTTGGTTTTTTTCAATACCGGCATCGGGGCGCCCGGTGGCGGGGCCAGCGACCCGTCGTTTTGGATCGTAAAGACACCGCCTCCGGCTCCCCCTTGGCAGGTGAGTGCGACTTGGTTGCCATCCACTTTATACGTGCACGGACTCGAATTACCCATGAACGTGATGGTTGCCTCACCGCCTGACTTCAGTTCCAGTGTGTAGCCGCTGGCTGGATCCGTGTAGGTGCCCGTCACGCTCTTGCCGCATGCGGCCAGAGCGCAACACAGGCAGACCAAAATCGCTGTGAGTGCCGCGTAACGAAGTCTATTGATGCACATTGAACTCTCCTCCACGCCGAATTTCGGCGGTTGCTCTCCGATAGACGTTGGGTAAGAGTATACATGGCCCAAAAGGGAATGGAAAGCGGTCGCCGTGGCGACAGGGCAGGCTAAATCCCGCCGCCCGGTCCACGTCCGCCGCGGCCCGGTTTGGTGTCTGGCGCCGCGCCGGCGAAAGTCAGAGTGACGTCGGCGGTGTGGTCCTGCTCATTGATTTTTGATTCGGCCCTGGTCTTGCCGAGATTGTCGAAGAGGCCTTCCTGGCGGACGCGAGTCAGGAACAGGTCCGGGTAATCCGGATTAAACGGCTTGCCCGGCTTCATGGTCCAGATGCGATTGATCTCCGCTTCCGAGTCGAGATCGAGCCCCACGATGGTCAGCTTGCGCATGGAAAACTGCGGCCCCGCAGCCACCAGCACCGTGACGTTGACCAGGTGCTTATCCTCATCCACCTGGCGCGAGATGGTGGCCTCGGCCTGCATATAGCCGGCATGCCGCAGCGCCTTGCGGATGCGATCGAGGCCTTCGTTCACGCGGTCGAAGTTGGCCAGGTCGCCGGTCTTGAAATCGCCAGCCCTCAGCAGTTCCTCGGGTTGGAGGGGCGTCGGTGGATCGACCGTAACCTTTCCCAGGTTGTAGGTCTCGCCCTCATCCACTGAAACCGTCACGTTGACGCCCTGCACGTCTTTAGCCGGCTCGGTTTTGATTTTGGGGAAGGAGACGCGCACGCGGCCGCGCGCCTCATATACCGGCCGGACGGCGGTGTTGAGCAACTCGCGGAAGCGGTCCTCGGTATAGGGCGTGCCGACGGCCACGCTCATGATGGCTTCCTTCAGAACTTCCTGTGGGAGCACCCGGTTGCCTTCGAACGATACCAGGGCCACCGCCGGCAGCGCCCGAGCAGGATAGAAAACGATGGCGAATTCGCCGGGCCGGTCCGGCATCACCGTGCCCACTATTTTCTCCTGGATGCCCATGGCCGCCAGGTACTCCTCCACCCACGTGGTATAGCGCTGGAAGACCGGCTGCGTGGCCGGCAGGATGCCCTTGGCGAACAACGGGTCTTTGGCTTTCAGAGCGGCCACCAGGTCCTTCTCAGAAACGTGCAGTTCTTCGAACCGCACCGGGTACACTTGTTCGATTTCGGTTACCTGAAACGTGGCATCATAACCTCCGCCTGTGCCCGCTACAAACTTGTAGCTGACGGTCTCGAAGGCTCCCGAGGCCGTCAGGCGGTCGCGCGCGGCGTCAAATTCAGGGCGGCCGGCCACCTGGCCAATCTTCAGGCCGGCGATGGCCAGCACCTGCTCGCGCGAAAAATTGTGAGTCCCTTCCACCACCAGGCTTGAAATACGCCACTTCGCCGGCGCCGCGGCGGATGTGGACTTCTTCTGTGCCGGTGGACGGGTCTGGGCGAATCCGGGCCCCGCCGCCAGCATCAGAATAAGCAGCAGCCACTTCATGTCCTTATGGTAGACGCACCGGCATAGCCTCCGGTGACATGGGAGAATGATAAAAGTGCCTTACGACTTGATTGTGATTGGAAGTGGTCCGGGCGGCTACTCCGCAGCCATCCGCGCCGGCCAGTACGGATTGAAAACCACGCTCGTCGAGAAAGACCCCAGACTGGGCGGCACCTGCCTGCTGGTGGGATGCATCCCGACCAAGTCGCTGCTCCAGACGGCCGACGTCTGGCAGCGTTTCGTGCACGCGGACCAGGAAGGAATCGCCTGCGAGAACCCGCGCCTGGATTATCCCAAGGTGAAGGACCGCAAGGACGGCATCGTCACCAAGCATTCCAAGGGCGTGGAGATGCTGCTCAAACGCGCCAAGGTGGAGCGCATTTCGGGCTACGCCACGCTCAAGGGCGGCGGCAAAGTGGAGGTGAAGAATGACGCCGGCGTGCAGACGCTGGAGGCGAAGAACATCATCATCGCCACGGGATCCGAGGCACGCATGCTCCCGGGCCTCGAGCCCGACCCCGAGCGAATCCTCACCAACATCGAGATCCTCAACCTGACGGCGGTTCCGAAGAGCCTCATCATAATCGGCGCGGGCGCGGTGGGCGTGGAATTCGCGTCCATCTTCAGCCGCTTCGGCACGGAAGTGACGGTAATCGAGATGCTGCCGCGCATGGTGCCGGTGGAAGACGAAGACATTTCCAAGGAGCTCGAGCGCAATTTCCGCAAGCAGAAGATTCGCGTCGAAACTGGCGCGCGCGCCGAGAACATCCGCAAGACCGGCACGGGCGTGGAACTCAAGCTGGTCACCAAGGACGGCAAGGAGGAAGAACTCCAGGCCGAAAAGTTACTGGTTGCGGTGGGGCGCAAGCCCATTACCGAAAAGATCGGCCTGGAAAACACGCGCGTCAAGCTGGACCGCGGATTCATCCAGGTGGACTCGCACCAGCAGACCGCCGAGCCGGGCGTCTACGCCATCGGCGACGTGGTGGCCGGCACGCCGCAACTGGCGCACGTGGCCACGCGCGGAGGCATGATCGCGGTGGCTCATATGGCCGGCAAGGCGGCCGTGCCAATCAACAGGAATCGCATCCCCGGCTGCACCTACACCGAGCCGGGCATTGGCAGCGTGGGGCTGACGGAAGCGCAGGCTCGCGCGCAGGGGTACCAGGTGAAGATCGGGCGCTTCCCGTTCGCCGGCAATAGCCGCGCCACCATCCTGGGACACCACGAGGGCTTCGTTAAGGTGGTGGCCGACGAGAAGTACGGCGAGATCCTGGGCGTCCACATCATCGGACCGGAGGCTTTCGAGCTGATCGGCGAAGCCGTCGCCGCCATGGAATCCGAATCCACGGTCGAGGTCATGATGCAAGCCATCCACGCGCATCCCACGCTCTATGAAGCCATGGGCGAGGCCTTCAACGCGGTATACGGTCTTTCGATCAATGCGTAAGTGCTCGGTGCGGGAACTCGGGCGCATGGATTACGGCCAGGCGCTGGAATTGCAGCAGCAGCTTGCCAACCAGCGCAAACAGGGCGCGGTGAGTGACCACCTTCTGCTGCTGGAACACCCGCACGTGATCACCGTGGGCCGCAACGGCCACTTAGAGAACCTGCTGGCTTCGGAGGAGATTCTGGGCCGCGCGGGGATTTCCTTTTATCCCACCGACCGCGGCGGCGATGTAACGTATCACGGGCCGGGGCAACTGGTGGGCTACCCGATTCTGGACCTGCGCGATTGGAAGCGCGACGTGGGCGCCTACGTGCGCGCCGTCGAAGAGGCATTGATCGGCACGCTGGCGGAGTTCGGCATTGCGGCCGGGCGCATTCCCAAGCTGACCGGGGTGTGGGTAGGCGATCGCAAAATCGCCGCCATCGGCGTACACCTCAGCCGATGGGTAACATCGCACGGTTTCGCGCTGAACGTCCACACCGATTTGAGCTATTTTCAATACATCGTCCCTTGCGGGCTCACCAGGCCCGTGACTTCCATGGCGCAACTGGGCGTGCGCGCCTCGCTCGAGGAAGTGGCGCAAGTCTTCGCCGCCCATTTCGGGCGCGTTTTCGAGTGTGAGATGCTGTTCGAGGCGCCGGTCCTCGGAGCCGCGGAAAGAGAGAACTGAAATGACCGACGTAGTGATGCCCCAGATGGGCGAAAGCATTGTCGAAGGCACGCTGACCAAGTGGCTCAAGAAGGCCGGCGAGCGTGTGGAGCGCGATGAGCCACTGTTCGAGATTTCGACCGATAAAGTGGACACCGAAATTCCTTCGCCCGCAGCAGGCACGTTGGCCGAGGTGCTGGTGGAAGAGGGCAAGACGGTAGGGATCAACACAGTGGTGGCGCGCATTTCCGAAGATGGCGGAGCGGTCGCGGCCAAGCCCGCGGCGCCGGCCGAGAAGGCTGCGGAAGTGCCGGCACCGGTGGCAGCCGCGCCAGTGGCAGCGCCGGCCGCTGTGCCTGCTCCGGCGCCCGTTCAACCTCAGGCGCCCCCGGCCGAGGAGCCTGCCGCCGAAGCGTCCGGTCCACTTTCTCCGCTGGTACGCAAAATGGCGCGCGAAAATGATATCGACCTCAGCCGCGTCAAAGGCACCGGAGCCGGTGGCCGCATCACCAAGCAGGACGTGGAAGCCTACCTGGCGCAGGGCGCGCCCGCGGCGCCGGTTGCGGCTCCATCCGTGGCAAGCAGGCCCGCCGCGGCGGCGCCGCCGGCGTTTTCTCCCGGGGCCAAGACGAGAATCGAACCGCTCAGCACCATGCGGATGAAGATCGCCGAGCACATGCTGCTTTCCAAGCGCACCTCCGCGCACGTCACCACGATTCACCGCGTGGATATGACTAAGGTGGCGAAGATGCGCGAGCGATTCAAAAGCCAGTTCCAGGCCAACCACGGATTCTCGCTCACCTATCTGCCGTTTGTCACCGCCGCCGCCGCCGTGGCCTTGCGCCAGTTCCCGTTGCTCAACGCGTCACTCGACGGCAACAACATCGTCTACCACAATGAAATCAATATCGGGATCGCGGTCGCGCTGGAGAACGGCCTAATTGTGCCGGTGATTCGCGGCGCCGACGAAAAGAACGTGCTGGGATTGCAGCGCGCCATCGTGGATCTGGCGACGCGGGCCCGCTCGCGCCAGCTCAAACCCGACGAAGTGTTGGGCGGCACTTTCTCCATCACCAATTTCGGCAGCTTCGGGAGCCTGGTCGGCACGCCCATCATCAACCAGCCGCAGGTCGCCATCCTGGGCGTAGGCACCGTGGACAAGACCCCAGTGGTGATCGACGATGCCATCGCCATCCGCTCCATTTGTCTCCTCTCGCTGAGCTTTGACCACCGGCTGATCGACGGCGCGCTGGCCGACCAGTTCATGACCAAAGTGAAACAGGTGCTGGAAGGCTGGGCGGAGGAAGTGCTGTAGCTAATTGTGGATTGTGGAGCAGGCTTTCCAGCCTGCCACGCCGACATTCTTGTCGGCGCGTTGCGGGCCGGAGGCTCGCTCCACTGCGGTACCATGGGACCGCGTGATCCCATGCGGCGCATCCTCTTCCTGATTTACTTGACAGCGGCGTGTCTCTCCGCCGCTCTTCATCCCCTCGCGCCGCTCACCGCCGACGAAATCCGGGCGGCCGCGAACCTGTTGCGAACCTCCAGCCGCTTTCCCTCCAGCGGCATTTTCAGCCTCATGGCGCTCGATGAACCACCCAAGGAAATGGTGCTGGCGAAGGCTACCGTTCCACGGCGCGCTTTCGCGGTGATCTACGACCGCAAAGCCAACCAAACTTTTGAAGCGATTGCCAACCTCTCCACCGGCGCCGTCGATTCCTGGAAGCAAATCCCGGGAGCGCAGCCGGCCATCAACTCCCAGGATTCCGACCTGGCGGATGGAATTGTGCGCGCCGATCCTCGATGGGCGCCGGCCATGCGCCAACGCGGCATTCAGGACGTGGATAACGTCGTCACAATGGCCTGGAGCGCCGGCTATTTTGGCCAGCCCGGCACCGGCGCCGGGCGCATTGTGTGCGTGGTGCCTTATTATGCCGGCGCCGGCGCCAATCTGTACGCGCATCCGGTGGAAGGCGTGGTGGCGCACGTCAACCTCACCACCGGCAAGATCATCGACTTTCTGAATGTCGATCGCAACGTCCCCGTCTCGTTTGAGAATGCCGGCCTGGGGCCGCGGCCCGGGGCACCGCCGCTTTCACCGCTCATCGTCACCCAACCGAACGGGCCGGGTTTCCAGATTGAAGACGGCGAAGTGCGCTGGCAGAAATGGCGCTTCCGCTACGCGCTCCATCCGCGCGAAGGTTTGGTAGTCTACACCGCCGGCTATGAAGACGGCGGACGCGTGCGCCCGGTGCTCTATAGAGGGTCGCTCTCGGAGATGGTGGTGCCTTACGGCGATCCTTCGGCCGGCTGGTATTTCCGCAACAGTTTCGACGCCGGCGAATTGGGCCTGGGCGCCATGGCCAGCCCCTTGCGCCCGGGAATCGACTGCCCCGCCAACTGCACCGTCTTCGATGCCGTGATGGCGGGGAGTTCCGGAGAGCCGAATGTTATTCCCGGAGCCGTCGCAATCTATGAACGCGATGCCGGCGTGGCCTGGAAGCACGAGAACAACACGCGGCGCGAGCGCGAGCTGGTGCTTTCCTATTTCAGCCAGCCGGGCAATTACGAGTACGGCTTCGACTGGGTCTTTCACCAGAATGGCACCATCGAAATGCGCGTCTCGCTCACCGGCATCATGGCCGCCAAGGGAGTGGCCGCTGGCTCCGACCAGCACAGCCACATGATCGCCAAGAACCTGGCCGCGCCGCACCATCAGCATTTCTTCACGTTCCGCCTGGACATGGACGTGGACGGCACGCCCAACCGCGTGGTGGAAATGAACAGCATTCCCATGCCGGCGGGCAAACAGAATCCGTACGGCGGCGGGTTTATCATGCAGGAAACTGCGCTGCGAACGGAACACGAAGCCGAGCGAAGCCTGAACATGGCGAGCAGCCGCCGGTGGATTGTGGAAAGCGCCTCGGCCAAAAATGCGCTGGGCCATCCCACGGGCTATGCGTTGTTGCCCGGCGAAAACTCCGTGCCGTTCGCGCAACCCGATTCATGGGTGCGCAAGCGCGCGGGCTTCCTCAACGCGCACGTCTGGGTGACGCCCTACAACGCCGCCGAGCGCTATGCGGCGGGAGATTATCCCAACCAGTCGAAAGGCGGCGACGGCCTGGTGAAGTGGACCGCGGCCAACCGGTCGGTGGATGGCAAAGACGTGGTGCTCTGGTACACGATGGGGATCACGCACAATCCGCGACCTGAGGATTGGCCGGTGATGCCGGTCTATGAAGCCGGCTTCAAGCTGTTGCCGTGGGGATTCTTCGCGAGCAATCCGGCGATGGATTTACCGCCGGGGCGCTGAAACCGGGCGGACATGCATGAAGGGGATTCTGGTATATACCTCGGGATTGCCTTGGAATGGAAGCGAGCCCGGCCTTACTTCCGCGTCAAAATCTGGCGCAGCCGATCGATCGGAATCGCCTCGGCGGTCCCGAACTTGGACCGCACGGTGGTGGCTTGCAGCAGAGAGTTGTAAACTGCTTCCTCGGTCGCCTCCAGCGCCATATCGAATAGCGGCGAAACCGCGTCGCCTCCCAGCGCCTCATAGGCCGCCGGCCGCGAGCCGGTCTGCTTCACCCGCATGGAGGCCGCCGTGGAAAATGCGATAGCGAAATCGCCGCTTCCATTGCTGTAGGAGGAGCCCGTCCTTGCCAGCCCGAATACCGCTCGCGCGGCCAGGCGCTTCAAGTCCTTGGAGGTCAGCGGCGCGTCGGTTGCCACCACGATCATGCACGAGCCATCTCCACCGGCAGCCGCCGCGGCCCTTCCCAATTCGCGCCCCACCGGCACGCCGCCCATCGTCAGATGCCCCCCGAAGTTTGTCTGCACCAGCACGCCTACCGTGTAGCCGCCGATCCGCGTGTCCGCAACGCGCGAGGACGTGCCGATTCCGCCCTTCCAGCCGAAGCACCGCGTCCCGGTGCCGGCGCCCACGCTGCCTTCCACCACCGCGCCGCCCTGGGCGTTGCGGATCGCTTCCACGACGTCCTCCCGCTTCACGCGCATGCCGCGGATGTCATTCAGGCCACTATCGTTGGTCTCGCCGACCAGCGCGTTCACCGAGGTCACCCGCTGGTTGCCCGGCTGAGCCAGGGTGTACGCAATCACCCCTTCCATCGCGGCGCCGATGCTGAGGGTGTTGGTGAGGACGATGGGCGTCTCAATGGTCCCCAGCTCTTCCACCTGCGTCGACCCCGCCAGTTTTCCGAAAGCGTTACCCACGAAGACCGCGCCCGGCAGCTTGTCCTGGAACAGGTTGCCATCCGCCGGAACGATGGCGGTCACTCCCGTGCGGACGTCGTCCCCCTCGATCAGGGTGACATGTCCGACGCGCACGCCCGCGACATCGGTGATAGCGTTGAGTGGCCCCGGAGAATACACCCCCGGCGCCAGTCCCAGATCTCTCGCGCGCGGCCGGTTGGTCTGCGCCGCTACCAGCGCCACCACCAGCACTGCCAGCATGAAACGTGCCACATGGCTGATCTTCATGGTTGCCCCTTTTTTTCCGAAGCTGCTTGAGTTGTTCAGTATACGCCCGGCCGCTATTCCTTTGGCAGTTCTGGCGATGGTACCTTGCCGTAGATCGAGGCAAACTCTCGCCGCCGCTTCCGACTATCCCGTCTAATGCGCCGAAATGGCATTCCTGAAAGCCGTTGGGGCCAGAACACAGGATTTGGCGGCAGGGGCTATACTACAATCCCAGGAGGCCCATTTTGGAGGCTGCTCTCCAATCTTCGCCAGCCGCCGCGGCGTCCGCGTCCATCCCGCAACCTCCGCCGCGCAATATCGCTATTGACGCTTATCGCGGCTTGGTCATGCTGCTCATGATGGCCGAAGTTCTCCAGT
>Ga0209039_10000594_pt1 | contig 35228 bp, 32 predicted proteins | sample BogFormECP12_OM1_FD_188238 | JGI IMG/M metagenome (GOLD analysis project Ga0209039, IMG submission 188238) | Bog forest soil microbial communities from Calvert Island, British Columbia, Canada - ECP12_OM1 (SPAdes) (version 2) | ecosystem: Environmental > Aquatic > Freshwater > Wetlands > Bog ... | reverse complement strand
TCTTTGTCAGCCTGCACGTCCTGCATGAGCCGGAATTGTTCGACCTGCGTCCCTCGTGGGCGGCCAAAATTCGTTCGCGTATTCCAGCCGCAGAGCGCATGTTTCTGGAGGAAACATATTTCTTTCTAAACTTCCCCGTTGCTTGGCTCCATAACCTGCCCACGCCCAAGAATGCTCTTACAGTCATCTACACTCTGCAACAAATGCCTCCCGCCCAGCGCGGCAGATCCTTGCTCGACTTGGATAAGGGCTTGAAGCCAGAATGTAGATCTTTGTTACAAATCACAGAACATCGAACTTGGGATAAAGACGACTTAGTCATTCTAACTCCCCTGATGTGCAAGGATGAGGCAGGTCATGACCGCGATGAAGGAGCATTAATCAAATTCCTTAACTGGTGGGTCAGACCGGAAGATTTTGGGAATATGTTGCTGTCTGCCCTGCAGGCATACCAGCAGGCCTTTTTTGAACAGGAAGAACAACGTGTTGGACCGGTCCTGCAGGCCGGCCTCGAGCATGCTCAGCAACTTGCTGAGCGCATGAGTATTTCCGACCTGATCTCGGAACTATCACAAGGCATCCGGTATGAGGAAACTATTGGGAAGGAATTGATTGTGGTCCCAACTTTCTGGATGACTCCGCTAGTACATTTGGGAAAAATCAGCGAAGACCAAAAGCTGTTCCTCTTCGGGGCGAGACCTTCCACCATGTCCGCAATCCCCGGCGAGCTGGTGCCGGATGGCTTGCTGATCATGTTGAAAGCACTGGCCGATCCTACCCGCCTGAAGATCCTCAATTACCTAAGTAAGGAAGAATTAACTCCTTCCGAACTAGCCCACCGCTTGAATCTGCGCCCACCGACGGTGACCCATCACTTAAAGGAGCTCCGCCTTTCGGGTCTGGTTAACCTGACCTTGAGGGGGCAAGAGAAACTTTACCGGGCGAGGCTTGAAGCTCTGGATTCAATTCATGCTGATTTGAAGCAATTCTTGATTAGCCCAGCAGGCGAGAGTGAAACATAACAAATCATGGCATTCAGGACTTGGAAGATTGGTCGCTTATTGAGTCGGCTCCATCATATATACTGATATACTGAGCGGGCAGGAAACCAGATATACCTTCGTTGCGATGGATTAGTTTTGGATCCTATTGAATCTCGCTGAAACACCTCCTCCCTACTGCAGATGGCAAAACCTGCGGAAAACAAATAGACACCCAAAGTGATGCTGTGGCAGTTGAATGATTTTCAGCGAGTCGCCGAACCTCTGTTAATCCAAGTTGTGAGACCAATCAACAGGCCAGTAACCGCATCCATGCCGGAGGTATGCCCAACCTGCATTGCAGATTCAGCTATAGGGAGGAGGTGATTTGAATTTTCCCCGTGACAGATTGCCTTGGCCAAATCTGCCAATCGACTAGAAACCTGACCTCGCGCAGCATGGAAAAGGTAAGTGCGGCTAATATCGTTTGTCTGCCGGGAAAGACGGATCATTGCTTTTCCCAGGCTGGAGATAAACTTCATACGTTCGCATCTATCCTGAACTGTGCACCAAAGTCCTGCCAGATATCCAACCAAAAGATCATCACCACTGGGGGTCAAACCAGCGCCGAGGCCAATCAACTGGTGAGCAGAGGAAGTGGCCGTCAGATCAAATCGCCGTGTGGCGTCAAAAAGGCCACGCATAGCTTCACCTGTCTTGTAAGGCACACCAGCTCCTATTATCTCATCCGAACGAAGTAAATCCTCCGCAATAATCTCGGCTCCCAGGATCTTCTGCCGCCTGTTAAGCGCTTGCCAGACATGTTGCCAAGCAGTAACTACAGCCGTGTTCGTCATGTCTGCTTGCAGTGCCGGCAAATCACATTTCCAGCGCTTAAGTCCGCGCAGTTCAATCGTCGAGGAACCGACACGCAGGATATCATCCCGGCAGGTCAATTGTTCGCCTGTGCGAAATATGCCAAAGGAGAAATCATCGAGAGTGTCCACGCGAATGCCCTGGGGAAGATCCGCCTCGTTGGATGCAACCAATGTCAGTAATTTACTTCCTCTGGTGAGGCTGAGATTGATGGCTGACTGGAAAACGCTGTGGACGGTAGCATTGAAATCCGTGCGCGGAATTGCATAACCGATGGATATTGCTCTAAGGTACATAATTCTCTGCTTCTGTGAAGATGCGGCCTGGGAAAACACCACCCAGGCCGCATTTGACTCCTATAAGATTACCACTCAAAGTTTTGTGTTGACCACCGCCCCCAGCACGCTTTTATTCCATTGGCTCGAACTTCAGCCCATAAACATCCTCGCCATATTGGACACGGATCGGCTCCCAACTTGGTTTCACTTTCATGCCAATCTTCAATTGATCGACAAAATCGGCCTTGATCTGCCCCATGGCTTTGACTTTATTTTCAAACTCGGCGATGCCAATCACGAGGAAGCGCTGGTCAAAGCCCCACGGCAGGTTGAAAATCGTTGTGTAGGTCAGGAGTTTGGCATTGCCTTGGGGTTTGATTTTCTCAAACTCTCGGCCTTTGCACTCCAGGCAGCGATCATGGAACGGATAGTGCAACTTCCCGCATTTCTTACACTTGTAGGCGGTAATGGCAATTTCTTTTTTCATGACTGCACTCTCCTGAGGATGAAACACAAGACATTATTCCCGAATCCACCGAAATTGACCGTCAGGCCAATTTCGGCGTTTTTCACCTGTCGATTCTCAGGTAACTCATGGCGCAATTGCCAGACGATATCCACGATCTGAGCTACGCCCGTCGCGCCTACGGGATGCCCGCGCGCTTTTAAGCCACCCGATACATTGATCGGGATCTGCCCACCGAGTCGGGTCTTACCGGCAGCGGCAGCCTTCCCGCCTTCGCCCTTCTTAAAAAAGCCGACGTGTTCGCTCTCGGCGATTTCCAGAATGGTAAAGGCGTCATGCAATTCAGCCACGTTGACATCCGACGGCTTGAGCTTGGACATGGCAAAGGCTTTCTGCGCCGCCAGGGTGACAGCCTTGAGATCGGTGGGATCCTCGCGCTCGGCCAGTGTGTGCGTATCTGTCGCTTGGCCGAAACCGGCGATGATAACGTATGGTTTGCCGAGTTTTTTTGCTATTTCAACCGTGCATAAAACCAGCGCCGCGGCTCCATCGCTCACCGGGCAAAGATCGTACAGGTGCAAGGGATCGGCTGATACGGGATTGTTGACGATGGCATGAGGGCTGTCGAAGATGCCATTGCGGTCAAGCGCCATCTCAACGTGTGCGTAAGGATTCAATGTGCCCATCTCCTGGTTCTTCAAGGAGATGGCCAGCAGATGTTCGCGCGTGACACCATACTTTTCCATATACAGCCGGGTGAACATCCCCGCCATACCGGGCAGAGTGATCCCGTAAGGATACTCTGCCTGCGGATGTGTCATGGTGGCGACAAAATCGGTGGCGCGCCAACCGGTGACCTCACGCATCTTCTCGCCACCTACCACCAGGACTGTATCGTAGTAACCAGAAGCGATTGCCAGCAAACCATTCTTGACCGCCGAAGCCCCGGAGGCCGGCCCGTTTTCGATGGTCTCTGCTGCCGCGGGCAGCAGACTCAGGCGATCCACCAGTGAACTGGCAATCGACGATTGATGTTGGAGCATTCCGCCACCCATGTTGGCGACGTAGACCGCGTCCACGGATTTATCCCCAAGGCCTGCATCATCCAAGGCCTTCAAGGATGCATAAGCCAGCATATCCATCAGGGTATCTTCGTCCCGTCGGCCAAATGGGATCATTCCGGCGCCGATAATTGCGACATCTCTCATTGCGTCATCTCCCTTTCAACCCGGCAATCCGTTCTCGGATAGTGTCATCATCGGCAAATTTGATATCGGCCATAGCTTCGTCCATCAATTCCTGCGAGACAGGGCGGTTACCGACTACCAATCGCGGCTTGGCTTTGAGATAAATTTCCCGCGTGAGGCGGTATGAGTCGCCGCCGCCCAGTTCATGCGGGATTTTGGTCGCTTCCAACGGATATTCAACCATCCAGCGCCGGAAACCGATCGGGCTTTCCGCGACAATCAAGACTTCATCCTGGCCCAGATAATCCATATGGTATTCCATCTTTGCAGCGAACAGGTGCGAGCCAATACGAAGACCGCGATCAATCGCCAAGGTGTGATAGCTCATGCCAACCTTCTCATTTTCCAATCGGCCGTTGACGATGCCTACCAGGTAGCCATCCACCTGCCCCAGCAGGCAGTATTCACTTTTCACGCGGTAGCGATACCACGCCAGAAGTTCCCCGTAGAGCCGGGCACTGACGATATCGTAATAATCCCGTTCAATGAACAGACAGGGATGGACAGATTTAAGAATTGCCGGAACATCCTCACGGACAGCCTGCCGCACCACCATTACTTTGCCGTTGGCCAGGGTGATGGTCTTAGGTGGGTAGGGTTGCATTGGGTATTGAGTTGGCCGCAGGACGGCCTCAAGTTCCATGTCTATTGGCATGTCTTTACTCCTTGAAAGTTGAATGGTGACCCTGCTTAAACCGCTGCGCGGGTTTCTTTGCCATCATTTCATATTTTCCATGCTTAGTTTGTTGAGGCGCTCAACATGAGCGGGATTAAACGCGTCGCCGAATTTTGTTTTCGGCAGGGAGGCCTTCTGTGCCATCAGTTTCTCATATTCAGCATCCTCTACGATCGCTACGCAGCGCGAGATGCAGGATTCGCCGTCGACAAAACGCCATGGGAACATGCCAATTGTTACCCGGCGGTTGAGCAGCAGGTCAATTTCACCGCCCAGGCATTCGGCATGGATGATGCCATATGGGAACATCTCCAGGTGCATAAGCTGGTACTTGCTGTCATCGAAGAAATCCGCCAAAGGCATGCCATATTTCTTCTTGAATACTTTATCAGCTTGGCGCGCCTGGCGCGGCATCCAATCACGGATGATGGTATTCATGGGATGGTCAGCGCTGCCGCAATCCACACCGATCCAGCGTAGTTTCTTTTTCTTGGCCCACTCGGCAAATTCACGGTCGGGACCGGGGTGCATGACCATGTAACGAATTTCGTTGGCGGTGGGCATATCCCAGCCAAAATGATGGTAGCCAGTATGGATGATTAGGATGTCGCCCTCTCGGACCTCAACGCGCTCTTCGACCATCTTGCTGGCGTACACATCGTAATCACCGCTCACATCGCTCAGGTCAACCACGGCGGCTTCGTGGACCAAGAAATCCATATCCAGCGAGGCAATATCCTTACCAGGAGTATGGAAGTGGATCTCGCCATCCAGATGCGTACCGAGATGGTTGGAGTGGGTGAGTACCTGCCCGTTGGCTCCGTTGGGTGCCAGGCGCTTAAAATACTTCAACTGCAATGGCTCGTAGGTCGGCCATGGAGGCGTCGCTATGCCGAGAGGGATGGTCAGATCAATGAATTTCATGGTTTTGTTCCTTTCCTTTTCTTTGATTTGGGTAACTCGATTGTGGCTCTCCACATTTTTTGTTGTGACTAGAAGCCATCTTTGGAGCACTTCTCCCGTCCGCGCAGAATTCCCGCACCAACCATGCCCGCACTAGGATCTTGATCGGCAATGCCGGTGGTGACCTGCGACAGGATATCAATCTTCATTACTTTACGCACAGCAATGCCAAACGGGGTGGGCCGAAAATTCAGCACGGTGTTGCAACTCGTAACCCCTCGCTTGACAAGCGTTCGAACTACCATAGCCATCACTTCACAATCCCGGCGTCCAGCATGGCGAGGTAAACTTTTTCTGCCGTGAAGGGCGGCCCCTCAAGACGGACGCCAACGGCATCATAGATGGCATTGGCAATCGCTGGGATGGTGGGCACCATCGAATGCTCACCAATTCCACGCGCTCCCCAAGGCCCGTCATCCTGCGGAACTTCGACGATGTAGGCTTGCAGATCCCGGGGAGTGTCTGCTGATGTGGCTATACGGTAATCAACAAAACTGGGATTCCTTACGAACCCGTCTTTCAATTGAAGGCTCTCGAATAGTGCCGAACTCATTCCCTGGACAAAACCTCCTTCCATTTGTGCCTTCACCATTTCCGGGTTAATGGCTTTGCCAACATCAAAAGTGGAGACACCCTTGATAATCTCGATACGGCCAGTGTCCAAATCCACTTCCAATTCGACAGCTTGCGCGCCGGTAGTGTAGTGCACAACTGCGCGTTCGCCCTGCCCGGTTTCAGGATCCAAACCGGTGACGTAAGCGGGCATGAATTTTCCGCGCCCAACGACCGGCCCTCCTCTCCAGCCCTGATCGTCCGGCTTGGGCAGACCATAAACGGCAAGGCTCTTCAGCGGTATTTCCTTCTCGCTTTTATATGAAATCACCACACCGTTGACAATATCCAAGTCTTCAGGAGTCTCTTCCCAAGCTTCAGCGACTGTATCCAAAATCTGACGCTTCGCATCTTTGGCGGCGTTGGAGACGGCATTCCCCATACTCCATGTAAGACGGCTGGCAACGGTCTGCCACTCATAAGGACTGTAGCGCGTATCAACCGGGGTGGCAATGCGAACCGATTCGTACGGAACACCCAGAGTGCCTGCTGCTATTTGGGCCATAACGGTAAACACACCCTGGCCGAGTTCCTGTCCGCCAACACCCACATTGACCGTGCCGTCTTCGGCTAATTCAACCCAGGCGCTCGAGCCGGCATTGGGCGGCATGGCCGGGGCTTTCCACATCAGGGCAAGCCCTTTGCCCCGTCGTTTGTTGGGAGCGCTCGGAGGAGCTTTTGTTCCCCAACCAATGGCTTCGGCTGTTTTTTTAATACAATCGGGCAAACCGGTTGCATGCATTTTACTGCCGGTCACCAAGGTACTGCCTGTTTTCAGACAATTGAGTTTTCGAAACTCAACTGCATCCATCCCGATTTGATGTGCGAGTTCATCAATACACTGCTCCAACCCCGCGTGCATTTCGGGCATGCCAAACCCTCGCATTGGACCGGAGACGGGATGGTTTGTGTATACGCAGTGGCTGTCCGTCCTGACATTGGGCACTTCATAAGGGCCGCTGCTGCTGTAGCCGGAGGCGCGCGTGACGTTAACCCCATATTCTGTATAAGCCCCACCGTCCCAATAAAATTTATTCTCCATCGCTAGGAGCCGGCCATTTTCATCGCACCCCATCTTGAAGTAGGCTATCAATCCTTGGCGCACAAAGGCTGTGTAAAATTCTTCTTCGCGCGTCAGAAGCAGTTTGACCGGATGTCCTTTAACTTTGGTGGCGATCGCAACCACCAGAGCTTCCATGCTCACCCCGGCCTTGCTTCCGAAGCCGCCACCCACATAGGGCGCGATCACGCGCATTTTACTGTGGGATATTCCCATGGATTCGGCAATGAGATTGCGTTGCGCGAATGGCGACTGTGAACTGACCCACAGTGTAATCTCTCCGGTCTCGTCCACTTTGGCAGTGGCGACATGTGGCTCTATTGGAACGTGTTGAATGTGGGGAATCCGATACTTGCGCTCAATGATTGCCGCGCACTTCCCCCATGCGTTGTCCACATCGCCCTTGCGGATTTTGAAGTGGTTGGAGATGTTCGTCCCCGGTTGAGGAAAAATAAAGTTGACTACCGCATACTGACCGAGATCGGGGTGAAGCAACGGCGCCTTGGGACTAGCACCAAATTCAGGATCGAGCACTGGCTCCAATACCTCATATTCAACTTCAATCAACTCGAGGGCTTTTTCGGCAATCTCCTCACTGATAGCGGCCACTCCCGCCACCGGATCACCCACATACCGCACGCGGTCACGACAGAAGATGTAGCGGTCCCGCAGGTACAATCCGATATAACCCGGGAAATCCTCGCCGGTGACGATCGCTTTCACGCCGGGCAGGGAGCTTGCTTTTGAAGTGTCAATCTTCTTGATGAGTGCATGTGGATGCGGACTGCGTTTAATCCGTGCATGCAGTAGTGAATTTCCAAACTGGATGTCGTCCGCGTAAATAGCTGCACCGGTAACTTTTTCGCGGGCATCGATGCGGGGGGAGTTCTCGCCAATGGGGCTCGGGATATTTTGCCTGTCGGTCTTCGCCATAAGTTATCTCCTAATGGATACGTAGAATCCAAAATGAAAATATGTTGATGAAAAGATCATCCAGAGCATGCAGGTCAATCGGTAACCGATTGCATTCTGGCGGCTACCTTGACACTCTCGATGATACGCACATATCCAGTGCAACGGCACAAGTTTCCGACCAAGGCCTCGCGTATTTCGTCCTCACTCGGATTCGGGTTACGCTTAAGAAGCGCATGAGAGGAAATCAGTATTCCGGGCGTACAAAAACCGCATTGCACGCCACCCTCTTGGACGATGGCTTCCTGAATTGGGTCGAGCTGTTTTTTGCCAGCCAGCCCCTCCACGGTGACAATTTTTGCCCCATCACATTCGACCGCCAACACCATGCAACTATTGACCGGTTCTCCATTCAACAACACCGTACAGGCGCCGCACTCACCAGCAGAGCAGCCATTTTTTGTGCCAGTTAACGCCAGACTTTCACGCAACATATGCATGAGGGTCATGTTCGAGGGAACGATAAGCTGGTCGAGCTCATTGTTAATGGTGACGTTTATTTTGTGGAATGCCATGTGACCTCCAAATGATATCAGTTCAATTTTTTCCAAACTTCGGACAGCGCTTTTGCAGATAAATTCCTTGCCATCAGTTTACGATATCGGGCGCTTCCGCGCACATCGTCAATCGGCGAACAAGCGTCAGCAGACAGGCGTGCCGCTTCAGAGACAGATTCGGGCGTGATGGAATGGTTTGCCAGGTACGCCTCAGCCTCTGTCGGTACGAGCGGGACCGGAGCCACCGACGCCAGGGCGAGACGGAAGCGATAGCCTGATTTACAATTGGAATCCGGATGACCCAGTGCCGTCACCCCGACGATGGACAGATCGCTCAATTGATTGCGTCCAAGCTTAAGATACATTCCCACGCTTCCCTTCGGCGGGATGGGAAAGTGGATCGCCGTCACGACATCTCCAAGTTTCAGTATGGTTTTACCGGGGCCAAGAAAAAAGGATGCCAAGGATTCCTGACGCGGGCTATGGATCCCATGGATGTGTAGTATTCCACCCAGTGTCAGGCATGCGCCAATGGTGTCTCCAGCGGGGGAAGCGTTACAGATGTTGCCGACAATGGTGGCACGATTTCGCAATGGATAGCTGGCAACGGAGCGGCAGGCCTCTGCCAGCAAGGGGTAATGCGCCTTAACTTCGGGAGAGGCGATCACCCGGTTCATATTGACAGCTGCCCCAAGGGTAAGGCCGGCTTTAGGATCAAAATGGATATCGTCTAAGCCCTTCAGTTTTTTTACATCCACCAGGAATTGAGGCGTCAAGAATCCATCCCGCATACGGACAAAAACATCCGTTCCGCCCAGGAACGGACGCGCCTCAACGGCATGGCTCGCCAAAAATTCGCAAGCCTCGGCCAAAGTTGCCGGTTGAACATAATCAAATTCAAATAGTGACGGATGCGTATTTATTGCCATGATGGTTTCCTTCTCAAAGAGAGATCGCAATCTCAAAGCCTATACTAGAAGAATATCACGCTGCCCACGACACGACGTGCTGAAGGAGTGGAAATCAATATTCGGCCCAATGCAAGACCGCCGGAACATCTCCCTCACTCTTTCTCATAGGGAAGCCCGAGTGCTTCAGGCTTGGCAGCACCCCACCTCGAACTGAACCACTTCGTTGACATGAGCACCAACACGCCGATCGTAATGACAAAAGGCACAGTCCTCCAGATATACCTTGACATGATATCCGGAAGCACCAATTGGGGGTTTAGCGAGAGTTGCCAGAGGGTACCAAAAAGGACTGAACCTCCAAACAGAATAAATGGATTCCAGAGAGAGAAGAAGACCAGAGCAAGCGCAATGAAACCCCAACCCAGAAGGAAGTTAATGCTCCAGACCGGGTTATAGTCCAGAGCGTAGATCGCGCCGGCGAGGCCCATTAACATTCCACTGGTTACGACACTGACATAGCGCGTTGCGGTAACGTTAATCCCTGAGACCTCCGCCACCGATGGATTCTCTCCAACCGATCGGATTTTGAGGCCCAAGGTGGTCTTCGAAAACAGCCACCAAGTAATAATAACTAGCGCAATTCCCAAAAAAAAGAATGGAGAAAGTCCTCCGATCTCGGGAATTCTATCCATACCCAAAGGCTCGGTATATGGGTAACCGATATATGCCGTGAGACCGAATCCAAGAATCCAAATACCCATGCCGTTCACAACCTGATTGCCTCCGAGTGTGATGGAAAAGAAAGCATGGAGAAGGCCAATCAAACCGCCAATGGCGATGGCAACCAGGAAGCCTAGTAAATAACTCCCGGTGGTTTTTGCAACGATGAAACCAAGGGTGGCACCGAAAAGCATCACCCCTTCAATCCCAACGTTTAATATTCCGGAGCGCTGTTCAATGAGTTCGCCCAAAGCGGCAATTGTAAATATCGTCGAGGCATTTAGGCTTCTAGCAAAGAAGTCAAGCATTCTACTTCTCCTTCTCTAATTTTTTCCATACTATCTTGTTACGATAGAAGAATTGAAAGGCGACCAGGGTAATCATGAGAATTCCGAGCATGGCATAGTCGACGCCAAAGCCCATTTGCAGTTCGCCCTGGACAAATCTGGCACCGCTGGTTAAGCCACCAAAGAGCAGAGCGATTGGAATCGCCGCCAAAGGGTTTTCCAATGAAATGAGTCCACAGATTACTCCATAGAAGGAAAGATCACCGAAATCTCCATAATTCTGGGTAATTTTATAGACACCAGGGTTTGCAGCGAATAGATGGTATCCGGCCAGGCCGGCCAAGAGCCCTCCGATGACGAATACCAAGACGGGTATGTTATATGGGCTGATCCCGGCATATTTGGCTGCGGATGGACTTTGACCGTACGTCTTGATTTGATAACCCAGTTTCGTCCTGGCAAACATAAAATACAGAAACCCCGCCAATAGCAGTGCGAGCAATATCGTGTAGGGGCCCCCCAGGATTTGTGGGGCATCCAGAGATGGGGGCAGGATGAAGCCCTCGCCCTCCCCTCCCGCACCCATGAAGGGACCCCCATCTTTAATCATGAATGCAACCAACCAGAACGCCACCGAATTCAGCATCATAGTTACAACGATCTCATTGGTATTGAACCTGCCTTTTAGAAATCCCGGTATGGCTCCAACCAAGGCACCACCCAATGCGGCTCCAATCATCATCAGCGGGATGATCAGTCCTGGCGCAAGAGTCAAGTTTTGGGATCCCGAGGGACTGGCACCGAAGGCATACGCGACTCCAAAAGCAGCCAGCGCCCCCCCATAGAGCTGTCCAGCCATCCCAATGTTCCAGAGTCCAGCTTTGATCGGGACGATAAAAGCGCAGGTACATAACAATATGAAAATTGATCTGTTAATTGTCAATGGCACGCCAAACTGATCGGCAAAAGCATAGGTAAAAATGCTTGTAAAGCCGTCCAGCGGATTGACCTTGGCTTCGAGAAAAATCACACTGACCAGCAGCAGGGCAATCAGTATCGCCAGGATCGAGATCCCGGCCGCTTCCCATCCACCTACCCTCAATTTTTTTTCAAGTTTCACTTGATAGTTTCCAAGTTTCATACTGGTGCCACTTTATTTTTCAATCCTGCCATCATAGCTCCGATATCCTCTCGCCTAGCTTGCTTGGTAGAGACGACGCCCATGAACTCACCTTCATAGATGGGTGCCACCCGATCGCTCAACGAAAGAACCTCGTCCAGGTCTTCAGAGATTAGAAGAATGCCGGCCCCTAGCTTCTTGGCCTCCAGGAGTTTATTTTGGACGAACTCCGTTGCCCCCACATCAAGTCCTTGGGTGGGTAAATTGGCAATGATCAGGCGCGGTTTGCGAGAAAGCACACGAGCCAGGATAAGCTTCTGGAGATTTCCTCCGGACAGACTTTTTGCAGTCGTTTCCGGGCCTGGAACCGCAATATCATACTCGGAGATCAATCCTTCGGTGAGTTTCCGAATCTTATTTGAATCCAGAATTCCCCACTTAATGAATTCGTCATCGAAGTAATAATTCATCATGACATTATCTGTTAGGGAATAATCCCCGATCGAACCCACATCGACGCGTTCCGAAGGGATGTACCCGATGCCCTTCTGCCATCTTTCCAGGCTGGAGGAGTGCGAGATATCGAGTCCGCCAAGAGTCACTTTCCCTTCTGTCAAGGTTCTAAGTCCAGCAAGCACCTCCGCCAGGGTCTGTTGCCCATTTCCGGACACTCCCGCAATTCCAAAGATCTCCCCTTCATGCACAGAAAAGGAAACACTTTTCAAAGCCAGGACCCCCTTATCATCCAGAGCAGAAAGGCCTTCAACCTGCAGGGTGGGCTCTCCCCTTTCCACGTCCACCCGCTCCAGCCTGAAGATAACTTCCCGACCTACCATTTCCTTTGCCAGGCTGTTCTCCGTAGCAGACTTCGTCTCAAGCCGCGCGGTGACTTTCCCGTGTCGGAGAACCGTCACCCTGTCGCTTACAGAAAGAACGATGGGCAGTTTGTGGGTAATGAATGGAACCAAGGCGAGATCAGATCCAGTCATGATCTTGATCGACGCCAGGAGTTTCTCAACCTCCGGTGGCGCAAGCGCAGAAGTCGGTTCATCCAGGATAAGGATTTTGGCACCACGATAGAGGGCTTTCAGGATTTCGACAACCTGCTTTTCCCCTTCTGAGAGCTGCCACACCTTCGCCTTGAGATCAATCTTGAAGCCGTATTTATTGCAAAGCTCGGTAATCTCATCACCGGTCCTTTTCAGGTTCATGATTCTCCCGGCGCTTGGGTGCCCTAGAATGATGTTTTCAAGCACTGAGTGAGCGGGAATCAGTTTGCGGTTCTGGTGAACCATCCCAATTCCAAGATGAATGGCATCCAGGGGAGATCTGAAGTTGACCTTCTCGCCAAAGATGAGAATTTCGCCTTCATCGGGTTGAGTGAGGCCGAATAGAATCCTCATCAACGTGGTCTTCCCAGCCCCGTTCTCGCCTAGAATGGCATGAATTTCGCCTGCTCTTATCTCGAAATCGATATGGTCATTGGCTACGACCCCAGGGTATCTTTTCGTGATTCCCCTTGCCTCCAGGACCGTGTCTCCGCGTTTTATTTCTATCATTGGCATAAGATTAACCTATTTTTCAAGAATTGCTGTAACAACACAACTGAGATTTCATTTTAACCATTGTCGCTCTTCCGGAGGCATAGAATCTCCGACAAGTTAATCAGAGACCCTTCGGTGCCGTCCCGGTGTCTTTCCGGGAAAGAACGCCCGCTCAGGGTGAGGCTTAGTAGTGGTTCTTTCAAGGATCCAGCAAATTAATACCCTTCCGAAAGATAACAAAGTACTTGGAAAAGAACCAATGCCCAGAATGAGGCTCTCTCCCGAGAGATTTCTGCCTGGCGGGTGGGAGCCTCATTTGGTGACTACTTTACATGCACGCGATTGATACGATCCATATTACTTCAAATTCGTCGTGCCCTGTAGGTCGAAGTTGAATTGCGTAAGCAAAAACTCTGTAGTTGGAACTACACCGGCAGCCTTGACCACTGTGCCTGCTGCTGGAATGGCTATTACAGGATTCGTCAATGCCAAACCTGTTCCGGCACTCACAAATGCGTGCTCTGTGAACGGATCCCAAGTACCAGCCATCATCTGATCTCTTCTTTGCTTGATGAGATCCAGGATCGGCTGCGGAATTGATGGAAGAGCCGTCGGGCTGATTGCATCAAGGCCGACCTTGCCATCGTTCATTAGGTCAACCGTCGGTTCGACTGTACCGTCAGCCAGGGTCATGGAAGTTTCCATCCCGGGGTAGTAAACCAGAGTAGGAGTCTTATTTCCAGCCATATAATCCAGGAGTATCTTTTCGAAGATGACTTCCCAACGGGTGTCGAACGAGACGGCCACGGTCTTCGTGTCGCCCCAATGGAGTTCTCCTACAATGTCCATGTCCTTCCCAATAAACCAAACGCCCTTTTCTTTGGCAACGTCAACCGCTGCGCTCGAGTCGGTTTCTACGGTCAGGACATCAGCATGGTACGTATCCACCAGGGTCTCTGCGATGGATTTTTCATCGGGCGGAGAATACCAGCTTCCGACGTACTTGGTGTAGACTGTGATATTTTTGTTGAGTAGTTTGCCTGCATCCTGCACACCGAGAACGAAGCCCGCCTGACGATGAAACACTTGAATATTCGGGTATGCGGACACGATCCCAACAACGTTCGTTTTGGTCAAAGCCCCGGCGATGAGCCCTTCGAGGTACAAGGCCTGATCCTGCCGGGGGAAGAACCGAATGAAATTCGGCGCCGTGGATAGATCGCTGGCAACGACGGTTCCAAAATAAACGTTCGGATATTTAGGGGCGATATCCTTCAATGGCAATCCCATGAACTCCGCACTGCCAATGATGATATTCGCATTCTGCTTTGCAATCCAATCCTCAGCGAAGGGATTGGTTTGATCGGGCGCCACGTTCTCCGTGTAGATGTATTTGACATTGGGGTATTTTGCCTCGATCCGTTTCATTGCGCGATCCTGGGCTCCTCCCCAGGTTGATCCTGCAATAACCCCGAAATGTTCAATTCCAAAAACAACCGGAGCTGCCGCAGTTGTTGGCTTCGCTACTACAGTAGTCGCTTGAGGGGCTGCGGGTGCTTGTGTGGGAGCGGGCGGCATGGTGGGTGCCGCTTCAGTAGGTGTGGCTGCGGGCGCGCAAGATGCAAACGTCATACTGGCTAGCAAAAGCACCGCCAGTAATATATAGAACTTGCTCTGCTTCATTGCTTCCTCCTCTTAAGGAATATGTGGGTATAGACAACCGGTTAGGACAATTGTATTATGATTGTTGTATCGTTTTTTTCTTATGGCATTCTCCTTTCGCAAATTTTTTATAGCGTTTCATTCGCACAAAAAAACCACGACCACAACCTTTCCCCCATGCCCATTAAATTATTTTCCAAGCCTAAAGTAAAATCCATTATACATTCTGGGAATGGCTTGTCCAACACATACCAATTTACTTTCTGAAAACGCCCGAAAATCCATATTCTATTCTTCGTTCTTGGATGGCCAAAGTCACCTCACTTAACATTAAGCCAAACGATCACCAGGATTACTGCGACCAAAACTAGGACAAGCCACACGATGAGTTTCGATGAAAGGAACCCCCCAACCATGTCTTTGGCGACAGCTGCCGCAAACTTAGTCTCTGAGGGCGGGGTGTATTCGACTTCCTTGGCATCCGCCCTTGCCACTCCGCGGGCCTTGATAGCCTCATTGAGCGTACCCAGCCCCTGACGGATCATGCTTTTGCTCACTGTATCAATCATGCGTTGACCGACTCCCGCCAATCGGCCACCAATTTGCACCTCCCCTGTATACGTCATGAGGGTCCGGTGGTCAGCCTGCTCGGACAGTTGAACTTTCCCGGTTCCATTCAAAAAACCGGGCTTTCCCTTTCCCTCCACGGTCAGGACACAACTTTCAGGTGGTACTTCTTCGGAAACAACGAGCCGCCCCGAGAAGACTCCAGTAATCGGTCCAACGTGAACACTCATCTCTCCTTCGTACTCGTTTTCGCCGACCAAGCGCAGACTTTGAGTACCAGGCATACAGGTCGCCAGAATTTCGGGGTCTCGCACAAGTTTCCAGACATCTTCTCGCGGGCCGTCAAAGGTGTACTCTCCTTCGATTTTCATTGTGACTTCTCCTTATGCAGCAATTCAAATAAGCGGTTCGGGCTGAGAGGCATTTCAAGGATTTCAAGTTTCTGGTCATACAGCGCGTTCTCAACCGCCTGCGCGAAAAGAGCAGGTACCGGGATTGCTCCGGCTTCACCCACACCCTTAGTGCCCAATTCGTTCCATGAGGAGCGTGTTTCAAAATGACCAACTTCAATTCGCGGCATTTCGGTTGCGGAGACCAGCAGGTAATCCGCAAATGAGGCATTGAGCAATTGACCATTTTCATCGAAGTGGAGTTGTTCGTAATAGGCATTGCCAAGCCCCAAGGACACACCCCCGTGGATCTGTCCCTCCAGAATCAGTGGATTTAGAACCGTACCACAATCTTCAACTGTAACGTAGCGCTTGATCTTTATCATCATCGTTTCAGGATCGACCTCAAGGATCATGGCATGAGTTCCAAAAGCCGTGGCTCCATATTGGGGACCAAAGTAAGACGTGGCTTCCAAACCAGGTTCTGTGCCCGGTTCGACCGCCCCCCGCAGGGGATTTGCCAGCAGCGCCAATTCACCCAAGGTGATGGATTTGTTGGGAATATCAGCCACCCGAACCAGGCCGTCCTCAAGTTCCAATTCATTAGCAGGTGCTTCCAAAACCTTGCTGGCCAATTCCAATATCTTTTTGCGCACAATGGAGGCCGCTGAATGAATGGCGTTGCCCGCAACCACTGCCCCGCGACTGGCAAAGGTGCCAGTTCCCCAATGAAATTCAGCGGTATCGCCCGTCACAATGCGTACATCCTTCACTGGCACCCCTACTTGTTCAGCAACTATTTGGGCAAAGCTGGTAAAGTGCCCCTGCCCCTGGGTGCCAATACCCGTGACTACACTGATCTTGCCGCTGGCCTCGACCGTCACGCGCGCGCCTTCATAGGGACCAACGCCTGTCGACTCAATAAAGGGCACAACACCGATGCCCACATATTTCCCTTCTCTGCGAAGCCGAGGCTGTTCGTTTTTGACAAATTCTTCATAGCCGATCATTTCCAGCGCCTTCTCCATCACTGGCAGGTAATTTCCAGTGTCCAGGATGAGCGGCGCAAAGGCCTGATCGATGATCTTATGCTCATACGGAAAAGCATCTGGAGAAATAAAATTGCGCTTGCGAATTTCCATCCGGTCAATTCCCAACTCTTTGGAAGCAATATCCAACAGGCGCTCTATGATGAAGATGCCCTGAGGGCGCCCGGCTCCCCGAACAGGAGTGGTCAGGGTTTTATTAGTAAAAACCACACTGACTTCTGTTGTGAAATTCTTAATATCGTACCCTCCCATCGCGTGACACTGGGTATTGAGAGGGATAGTCAAGCCATAAGGGTCGTAGGCGCCGCTATCATGAAGGAACACATCCTTCAAGCCCAATATATGCCCATCCCGGCTCAGGGCGATCTCGACATCGTGGATCTGCCCGCGTTCCTGCGTTGTGGCATAAAAATTTTCCCGGCGGTCTTCGATCCACTTGATTGGGCGAGCCAGTCTTTTCGACGCCCATGGGATCACCAATTCTTCAGCGTAGAACATCATCATTTTGGGACCAAACCCACCGCCGATGAAGGGAGCGATGACTCTCACCTGATGTTCAGATAGCCCCAATCGAGCCGCGGTCCCATTTCGGATTGGAATCGGAGCCTGAGTTGTATCCCAGATGGTTAGATACTGACTCTTGGCATCCCAATTCGCAACAATCCCGCGATTTTCCATTGCTGAAGCCGCGCCACGGTCAATGACTATTCTTCTCTTGATGACCAAATCAGCCTTGCTTTTGGCCTCTTCATAATTACCCTTCTTTTGAAGAAGATGGGCCGCTAGATTCGAGTCCAGATCATCGTGGACCAAAGGACTGCCCGCCACGAGACCCTTTTCCAAATCAACCACGGCCTCTAATGGTTCAAGTTCAACAAGAATATCTTCGACCGCATCTTCCGCAATGTAGCGGCTTTCTGCGATGACCACCGCTATGGCTTCTCCCGCATGTCGAACCTTATCTTTGACTAGGGGAACTTGGCGGCGCGAATTGAAAATAACATCTTTTGCAGTTGGAGGCGGTGAAACCAAAGGAGGGCCCGGCTGCCAATCATCGCCCATATCTTCCGCCGTGAAGATAGCCACCACCCCCGGTCGTTGGCGAGCCGCAGACACATCAATGCTCAACAGGCGGGCGTGGGCATAATCGCTGCGCAGAAAAGCCGCATAGAGCATACCGGGAATTTCAACATCGTCCACAAATTGAGCCTGTCCAGTCAGCAGTTGTGGATCTTCGTTGCGTACAATACGTTTTCCGATGAACTTATTAGGCACAGATCAACTCCTGTATTATTAAACGGTACTTAGAGCCGTTGCTCAAAGAGTGAGCCGCTGGTTCACGCGCTCATCTTTTTAGCGGCCAATTGGACAGCGTCAACGATATGTTGGTAACCAGTGCAGCGGCAGAGATTTCCAGAAATTGCTTCGCGGATTTCATCCTCGCTAGGGTTGGCATTCTGCTCCAGGAATGACTTGACCGTGGTCAAGATGCCCGGCGTACAAAATCCACATTGCACACCGTGAGCCTCCTGGAAGGCTTCCTGAATCGGGCTCAGGTGATCCATGGTTCCCAATCCTTCGATTGTTGTAACTTCGTGTCCATGCGTTTGGACAGCAAACATCAGACAGGAGCGAACCGGGCTCCCGTCCAATAAGACCGTACAAGCTCCGCAAACGCCATGTTCGCAACCCACATGTGTGCCGGTCAGACCGAGATCATGGCGCAGGAAATCACTTAACAAGGTACGCGGATCGACAGCATGTTCATAGTGAGTACCATTGACAGTTAAAGCAAGATCAAACAAGTTTTGCATGGTTGTCTCCGTGGTTGCCATCCTATGTATGATCCAGAGCCCGCTCGAAAGCCTGTTTAAGGGCGCGCCTAGCTAAAACATTTGCCAGGTGATGGCGGAAATCCGCGCTGGCGTGAATGTCGCTGCTCGGATCAATATCTTCTTTCGCGGCAACCTCAGCAGCTTCCTTAATAAGATCCAATGAAAATGCTTGTCCTTTGAGTAATTCGACCGCTTTATGAGCAACCGTTGGAATATCCCCTGCACTTAGGAATACCATCTGAGCCTGCTGACAAAGCCTATTCCCATCCAAAGAAACGAGAGCCGCAACACCGACCAAAGCGAAGTCATGAGGGCGACGCGCAACTTCCATCAAGGACCAGCCAGATCGTATCGGCATCGATGGTAACGACACTTCCACTAATAACTCTCCCGGCTCGAGAAGGGTCGTAAAGAGCCCGACGAAGAATTCATTGGCGGGGACCCAACGATCGCCTTTTTGGCTTTGCAACCGGAAACTTCCTCCCAGAGCAACGCTCACAGATGGGAGTTCAGCCGAAGGATCTGCATGCGAGACGCTGCCGCCGAAAGTACCGCGGCTGCGGATCTGAGAATATGCGATCTTGGGCATGGTTTCGTGAAGCAGAGGTGCCCGTTCCGCCACCACTGGATCAAATTCCACCTGACGGTGACGGGTCATGGCTCCTAAACGCAAACCGCCTCCTTCATCAGGGCGAATGAAGGCGAGCTGAGGGATATTGTTCAAATCAACCAGGACGGAAGGCTGAACCAGCCGGAAATTCATCATTGGGATTAAGCTTTGCCCACCGGCTAAGACTTTGGCATCGCTGCCATGCTCTGCCAGAAGTGACAAGGCTTCTTCTACATTTGTGGGTGCATAATACTCAAAAGGCGCTGGCTTCATAAAAATTCAACTCCAAAATAAATGGTGACAAGAAAATGCCCAATTTCGTTCAGGGGTTTTTGATTATCGCTATGGCACTTATACATTATATCAATTGATCCTTCGGGAGGCGTTCGAACCACAAAGGCGAGTCGATGTTCTTGCCGCCCGCCCACAATTGGTAGGTGATTTGCATGTGTCCCAAATGAAGAGAAGTATGATCAATCACATGTAAAATGCCCCAACGCACCGTAACCGTGTGGTCTTTTACTAGACGCGTTCCGTTCAAATCAGATTCGCTCAAGGTGGAAAGCACCTGTTTTGATTCTTGCCAAATCTTTTCCAACAGTTGAAGAAGTTCTGCTGAAACGGCCGCGACCGCAAGGAATTCAGCTTCCCGATCGCGTGTCCCAGGCTGACCACCAATCACTTCTGCAATCCAGAAATGCGACGCGCCCGCAATATGGGTCGCTAAAACAGCCAGCGAGTTGGTGATGTGATCTTTGCCTTCGATAGGACGCCAGTTCAGGGCCCCCGCGGGCAATTCAGCAATTAGGCTGGCAACCTGATGGTACAGGTCATCGAGTCGATTTAAATAATTATCCAATTCTGTGATCACGTTTTATCCGATTGACAAAATCTGCAAAGGATGTGGGCTGCCGGCCAAGCAAATACCTTAAACTATTTGGGTTGCCAATGAATCCGTGATCCTCATAATAACAGAACATTTTAATCAAGGCCAAAACTTGATAACTACCCATCCCGGAGCTTCTGGCATTACGTTCCCATTCTTCAAGCGGCACGACCTTGACCGTCACCGAGCGGTTCAATTGTTCGCTCAAAATATTGGCGACTTCCGTTGGGGATATCGCGGATACTCCGACCAATTCGTATATAGCCCTTTCATGACCGGGTTGCGTGAGAACCATCGCCGCGACCTGGGCGACATCCTCCAAATCAACCATGCTCAAAGGAGTCTCTGGCGAATAGGGAACCGGGTAGGTTCCCTGTTCGACAATTTGATCCCAATATGCCAGCACATTCTGTATATAGATCGTGGGCTGTAGGATCGTAAAAGACAACTCTGATCCCAATAAAAATTCCTCAACGCGTAACTTCTGCCAATGGTGTGGCATGGCTTCGATCTGTGGATGCAGAACCGAATGGAAGACGAAGCGTTCCACATTTGCAGATTGCGCCGCGCTGACGATCATCCTGCCGATAGTCGCCTCATCCGGACTGACATTGGGCGCGATGTGGTATATAGCCGGGACATCCCGGACGGAACGTTCCAAGTCCGACGGATTAAGCAAATCGCCTACGATCACATCTTCAACCCCAAGCGATTTGAGCCGGGCGACATCATCCGCGTGGCGCGCAAACGCGCGTACCGCTTCTCCGTTCTTGGTGAGCGCTTGAATAACTGCCCGACCGGTTTTTCCAGCTGAACCCGTGACCAAAATCATAGTGAGATATGCCGGCAAGTTTTGGCGAAAGCCCTCCGGTCTAATTCACTCACCTTCTTTGAAGGCCACGAAGCGACCCCACATGGATTCCGTTTCCATCGCCTTTTGTAGATAGCAACCAATGTAATAGCGGCCGCTTTTAGCGCTGGCAAGATCGCCTGCGAGATTCTCAGCATGAAGGATATGTTTCGGGAAGAGGTTAAGGTGCATATCCTGATAGAAACCTTCCAGCGGATACATTTCATCCCAATCCTTGCCGAAGTCTTTGATCAGTTTGGCGTTGGCTTCCTCGAATGTTTTGGGATGCCAGATGCGCATAATGGTGTTCATGGGGTGGTCGGCGGATACCGCGTCCACGCCGATCCATTTGATTTTCATGTCTGCCGCCCACTTGGAGAAATCGGATGAGGGGCCCGGATGCTTGACCATATATCGAAACTCATCTGACTCCGGACTACACCAGCCAAACTTGTTCCATCCGGTCTTGATGACGAGAATGTCGCCTTTGCGAATGTCTACAACATCGTGAATCATCTTCGGGGTGTACACGCTTGAATCGCTGACCAGTTTGGAAATATCCGCGATGACACCGGGGCCGACCCATTCCGGCAGCGGCACTTGACCGATGGTGCGTCCATTGGGATAGAAGTGTTTTTCACCGTCCATGTGCGTGGCAAGGTGAATGCTCGCGTTGCAGATGGAACCATTGCGTCCCATGCCAAAGTATTGTCCGCCGACGCGTTTGGTGTAGGTGACGCTCAATGGAATGTAGTTCAGCCATTGCGGAGTCTGAACACTGAACGGCACGGTCATGTCAATCATTTCGGATTTTTGCATGGCCGCAAAGAAATCGCCTTCGCTCATTCCATCCGGCGCGGTCAAGGCGGAGACACGCGACCACGCAGCTTCAACTTCCATGTATGGAATCGGCATAATTTGAATCCAGGCGCGTTTATTTTTTAGTTTATCAATGTCACCCACGATACATTCTGCCAACACGAGATGCTGGTTGGGCATGGTAATGTGTGTGAGTTCATAATATTCGCCTTGCGGGAATGTCTCATCCCAGGTTTTGCCGGTTGCCTTTTTCAGTTTTTCTTCCGCCAGCTTGAAATGATTTTCGTGCATCCGGCGAATCGGAGTGTTCATGGGATGTTCAGCGCAGCCGCAATCCACGCCGACGACCTTGAGTTTCATATCCAGCGCCCACCTGTAAAATTCCATGGATGGGCCGGGATGGCGGATGAGGAAACCGAATTCCATCGACTCAACTCCGCCTTGCGCTTTTTCGTTATTCACCTGTGGCTGGTCCCAGGAATATTTGTGATAGCCGGTATTGATGATGAGGATGTCGCCTTTTTTGACTTCGGCCTTCTTGGTGATCATTTCAGGAGTGATGATGCTGTAATCGGAAACCATATCCGAGATGTCCACGACGACACCGGGACCGTTCAAATCCTTCAGCGGAATATCGGCGATGGCACGCCCGCCGGAGTGAAATGCCCGCTCGCCTACCAGATGCGTGCCAACCGTGTTGCTCCAATTCAGGATCTGGCCGTTCGCGCCTTGTCCGCCGCCATACGCGCCGGTGACGCGTTTGAAGAAATGCACTTCAAGCGATTTCTCGCCGGGCCAGGGGGGAGTGAAAATACTGCAACCTTGAGTCAGGTCAAACAACTTGGCCTCACTCATCATCTTGATGAAACTTTCTCGGTCCATCGTCGCCTCCGATTTTAGATAGGTTTTTGCAAATACAGTTCCTGCTGTTCATAGAGCAGCAAGAAAATTCTCAACAGCAGAGCGTCACAAAGTACCACAAAGTTTTAGAGATTTTCCTTCGTGTTCCTAGCAGCCTTCTTCACTAGATTTTAGAACCCATATTTATCGGCGAATGCGATCAGCGCGTCTTCAAAAGGGCCCATAGGCATGGAAACAACGCCAGCGCCAACCTGTCCAACTCCGGGATCCTTATGAGCGACGCCCGTATTCGCGCGCGGGGCAATCTGTTTTTCAATAACCTTGCGAATGTCAATGCCGGTGGGTGTGCCGCGGAAATCCAGGAACGGAATGGTGAAATATTTATGTTCGGTGTACGTGATTTCGTACATATCCAGGGTGGTATTGATGGCGTCCTGGGGGGCACCGCCGATGAACGTCACCAACGCCGGCGCGGTTGCCATGGCAAATCCGCCGATACCGGCAGTCTCTGTGATGACGCTGTCACCAATATCGCGGCAGGCGTCCGCTTCGGTGAAGCCCGGGAAGTAAAGTGCCTTGACAAAAGGAGCTTGTGCAGTGAACCATTGATCTCCCAAACCACTGACCTTGATCCCGAAATCAGTTCCGTTGCGCGCCATGATGGTGACAATCGTACTGCCTTCCACATTATGCGCAGCCGCGGTCATGGACTTGCAACCGGCCATTACAGGATTCAAAATGCTCAACGCATTCTCGCCGAGGAATTTGATCGTTTCGAACGCGGTGGCGCTGTCTTTCGCGGTCTTGGCAATGTAAGGGGCCAGTTGAGTTGTCCACATTACGGAGGCGGCATCCAAACGATTATGTCCGTCATCGCCCATGTGAAGCGCCTTGGCCAGGATGGCGCGAACGTCAATGCCGCCCATCGCTTCCAATGCAACTTTGATCGTGGGTCCTAATGTGGATTCCATCCAGCGTAATTTATCCAATACTTCCTGGCTGTAAGCACCCATGCGAAGGACTTTGCCGCGGCCTTCATTGAGATTGGAAAAACACTTGATATTGTGGGTTTGGTTTTCGACCACATAGACCAGCATGGAAGGCGAGATCACTCCAGCCATGGGGCCGGTGCACATGTGTTCGTGGCAGGGTGAAAACTCGATCTTGCCGGATTTGAGAATCTTTTCCGCCTCTTCGCCGTTCTTCGCTTTGCCTTCAAAGATCAAGGCACCCATCATGGCGCCTTTCATTGGGCCGGACATACGCTCCCAAGTCACCGGGGGACCGGCATGAAGAAGCATGTTCGCGTGAATGCCCGGCACAACATCCATGGCCTTGGCCATGGTGACGGCAATCGGACGGGCTTCCATCATTCGCTGGGTAGCCTCGGTATTGGCTTTTTCGATATCCACTCGCGCCTCCAAAATAAAAGTAGGACAAATTTTTCAATTTGTCCTACGAATTTATTTCTGTCTCATCCTCTCAAGAATGCCCGTCAATTTTTCGCTACTACCGGCAACAGGCTTCCAATCTACGTGTATCGCCTGCGCGCCTTGTTCCGTGAGACTTTCGGTAAAAGATTCCAGGCCGACGTTGATGCCCGCCATCGGATTCTTCAAGACTCTCAAATCAACCTGCGTCATGACCGGGGTTGCAGCCTTTTCGACGGAACGTCCGAGGATTTGCATTAGCCTCCCGACATAACGCGCCGCGGCGTCGTTGCTGGTTTCGACTCTTGCGCCTGCATCCTCCAACGCCTGGATCTGACCTTTCATCCCCTGCGGATCTTCGTCCGTGCCGGAAACGATTGCCACGACTTCCAAATATCTACCGGCGGAGGCGGCGGTCTTGATCGCCGATGCGATTGCCGGGGCCAGCTCAGACGCCGGATCGCGATGGGCGCCATAACCCAACACAACGTCCAGCAAGATCGCGGCGACTTGCGGGTCGGCGGCTTCCTTTTCGAGGCGGCGAATCCGCAAGTCGTTATCCATCATCGGATGCAGTCTTCCCACCGTGAATTCGTCCTCGCCCAAATCAATAATCGTATGTTCTTTGCTCACGAGGGAATCTTCAAGTCTGTTTTTCTTGTCCAGTGGCGCGTTCGAATACACAACCGGCAGGTAGTTTTGCAGAATCAACAACGCTTCATATTGCAGTGTGCCGCCGGAAAAGAGGCCGCGCAAATACCGCTGGCCTGATTTGAATTTGGAAACGTCCGGCTGTGCGCCAAAATCTTCCGCCGAGTTGACGAGGCGAAGCGCAAGTTCGGCGGTTTCATCGAAAGTAGTGGCGAAGAAAATATTATCCACCCGCCGCGAAGCGCTGGCGTATCCGATGAAGTTGACCACCACCGGCTTGGGGATCGAACGCGCGGCTTCGATCAATTCATTCGCCACTTTGGCGGCAGGCGGCTTGGATACCAACACAATGACTTTTGTGTCGGGATCGCGCGCCATCAAGTCCAATCCCTGCCGTGCCGTGACCGCGTTGACCGCTTCAGATAAATCGCGTCCGCCGGTTCCGAGCGCATGGGTGATGCCGCCACCCATTTGATGGATGCGGACCGTGACTTGCTGCAGGCCCGTGCCGGACGCGGCCACCACCCCGATTGGGCCTCTGCGAACTTTATTGGCAAAGCCCAAACCGATTCCGTTTACGATGGCTGTGCCACAATCGGGCCCCATAACCAGCAATCCCATTTGCGCGGCCTGGTGTTTCAACGCAATTTCATCCTCGAGCGAAACGTTATCGCTATATAGAAAGACATGCTTATTGAAACTTAACGCCTGTCGTGCCACCCCAGCGGCGTACCGCCCCGGAACGGAGATCAAAACCCAATTTGCATCCGGGAGCATTTTGGCGGCAGTCTCGATGCTGCGCGGACGATAATCCTGGTTGCCGCCGCTTCTATGACGAGAGGCAACCAACTCATCCACTTTGCTGAGGGCAGTTTGCGCCAAGGATTCATCGTTGCCGATCACTACGATCACGAGATCATCCGCGCCCGCGGCTTCGACTTCTGCAGCTAACATATTGCTTTGCGCCAAGACTTGCTTATTGGCGTTTGTGCCCATCACAACCCCGGCATCCACAATGCCGGGTTGTTCCGTCAGGGAACGTTGCAACTGCATAAGGATCACAGAGTCGTAATAGGCGCCCCTGCGAATTTCGACCTTGGTCACTGTCATACTTGGTTTTTCCTGTTGAACTTGAAATCATATCACCTAGGCATGTCTGGGCGCAACCTCGTCTCCCAAATTATGCCTGGATGCTGGAATGACAGCAATTATTGACACAGCAAATTTATTTGTCCGGGTTCTTTCCGATCGAACGACTTATTTACACAGTAACATCGTTGGGCAAGGCCAGTTTTGCATTGGCCTTGAGCACGTCGGCGGGAACCTTGAAGTTGAGTGGTGATCCTACCAACTGCTCCGAATATTTTTTAATGGCCTGATCCCAATACTTCCTGGTCACATAATAAACTCTGGCTCCGCCCAATTCATGCTGAACATCCGGCCAAGGGTAGCTAGGTTGTGCCATGCCGATGAAACCTATTCGCCAACCATTGTAACTTTCATAGGTGGACCAGAATTCCTTTTGGCCGAGAATTTCGAACGCGTAGTAAGCCTTGCAGTAAAAGAGCGCCGCGCCCAATCGGCCGCCGCGATGGAAGGTCATGGTGTGATGGCTAATGTTTATATCCTCATTCATCAAACGTCCATTGACGAGGCCGGCGAGTTTGCCATCAATCATCCCGATCAATACGTACGGATCCTTAATGCGCTTCCGATACCAGCCCATCAACTCGGCATAGACTCTTGCGCCCACGACATCATAGAAGTCACGCTCGACATCCATGACTCTGCGAACATACTGCATTAATATCTTTGCCTCATCTATCTTGGCTTCACGGATATACATCGTCTCGCCGGTTTGGAGCTTGATGGTCGCAGCCGGCCACGGCTTCATCTCCATCGGATAACCCTGCAGCAAAGGTTCGATATCGCGAACGTCGAGTTTGTATTCTTCCTGGGAAACCGGAACAGGGGGGTCTAGACGCATGGTTTATATCTCCTTTTGAAATAATCTTTGAGGAATAACTAAGTATATTCATTTCTTACTTAAAATCAAGGTGGCGAAAGTAACGTTTTATGTTGACACGCCGCGGGGAAAGTCGGATTTTTGTCGGATCTTTCGTCGATTCGGCGCGGATGACACGGGCCTCCAAATCATGGCAGCATCGCGATAGATGCGAATATCGCAGAGATAAGATCAATAGTTAGCCGACGCGAGATGGAAACAGCCGAGGCAAGGACCTAGGTACGGATCCATGGTTCCTTGTATATGAATGCGAGTATAATCATATAAGTTCGGCTAGTTTGCTCAAGCGATTATTTTAGAGTTGTGAGGTGAACATGCGCGAAATATCCGAGAAAATTGAAGCTTGGCAAAGGGAAGGCAAATCCATCGCCATAGCAACAAATGTCAGAAAGGATGGCGTGTTGCTACGCCCATTGGGCGCTAAGATGGCAATGACCACTACCCAGGACATTGCAGGGTCGGTCACGGGTGGTTGTATAGAGGGCGTAGTGTACGAAGAGGCGCAGGCTGTGATCAAGAGCAGTGTGCCAAAACTCTTACATTATGGGGTGATGAACGAGGAAATCCCGTGGGAAGTTGGCCTGAGTTGTGGAGGCTCATTGGATGTGTTCGTTGAGCCGTTGGATTCGCCGCAATGGCGAGCAATTTACCCCTCGTTGAAGACCTGCCTTGAGGAAAACAAGTTGGTGGCAATCGCGACCATCATCAAGGGTGTGGGGCTGGGCAATAAAATTCTTGTCTGGCCGGACAGGCGAACCATTGGAAGTTTGGGGGAGGCCACCCTGGATGCAGATGTGGTGAAATGGGTGCAGGAACAGATGCACGTGCAGGAAACGGGCTGGAGGAGTTTTGGCGCAGTAGAGGTGTTTGTGGATGTGTTAGCTCCCCAATCCAGAATAATCATCATTGGCGCGGTACACATCGCAATTCCATTGGTAACGCTTGCGAAGACGCTCGGGTATCACACGATTGTTATTGATCCGCGCGAGGCCTTCGCCACGCGGGAACGTTTTCCGCATGTGGATGAACTCATCACCGACTGGCCCTCCGAGGCGCTTAAAAAACTACTACCGGACGAGAGTACTTATGTAGTGGCGATCAGTCACGATGAAAAACTGGACAATCCTGCGTTGAAGGTTGCACTGACAAACCCAGCTCGGTATGTGGGTGTGCTTGGCACGCGAAAGAATCTCGATAAACGATTTGCGGCTTTGCGGGAGCTTGGCGTGACGGATGAACAACTCACTCATTTGCAGGCGCCGATTGGCATTCAGCTGGGGGCGGTCAGCCCGGAGGAGATCGCGCTATCCATTTTGGCGGCGATGGTGGCAGCGCGCCACGGGTTGCTGGGATTCCAAAGTTCTTCTACAAATCGTTTCGTTTCAGAACCTGTGGGGAACCCCGGGGTAAAGAGTCAAGGCGGGATTGCTGGCGAAAATTTGGCTAAATAAATCAAGTGCGGAGCAGATTTGGCGAACTTTATCTCCGATTTTCATTGCATCCATCCCAGCTAAAGGTTAAATCGGAAGGGCTTATTTTATACATAAACGAGATACGCCATGATGAACGGCCGCTCGTAAATTGAGATCAATGGAATTCGCTTTTTCAAGGTTGGGCCTCATCGACTGTGATATCCAGAACATTTTCCGTTGGGCCTGTTGGGGCGGACTTTATTATCTATGCTCTACCTTAGGAGTTGCTGGAGGATCAGGATGAATGCACTGCCGGCTGAAAGGGCTAGCACAGCATAACGTGTCGTACGAGCATTGAGCTTGTTGATCAGTAGGGCCGAACACAAGAATCCCAAAACCACACCCGGCAATATCCATGCGGAGAGAGATATCTCCGCCATTCCCATTCGCCCGGCGTGAAAAACTCCCACCAACGCAGCAATCCCGGACATGAAAAAATAACCCGAAAGGGTGGCTCGCAGTTGTTTAGGCTCTAATTCTTGGTTCACTAAGCCGACGGGTGGTGCCCCAATTGAAGCCAGTGTCGTGCCAAACCCGGAAACAAACCCGGCTATCCACAAAATCCACCAATTTCGCTGAAAATGCAATCCTGAAAGGCTGAGCGCCACTCCCATCAACACCAGAATCCCCAAAAGCAAAGACAGGGCTTTTACCGGGATCACTGGCAGTAAAATGCTTGCCAGGGTTGTTCCTGGCAGCATCCCGAATACCATCCAAGCCAACGCACGAAGATCCATACCAGAGTGATCTCGCAGGGCCATCAGAATTACCAAAAGCAAGGCTCCCACCATGATCGGACCAGGGATAAAACTCGGTTGGATCATCATCAATAGAGGCGATGCGAAAAGGTTTAGGCCCAAACCGGTCACCCCCTGGAAGAATGAGCCTGTAGCCGTAGTCAGGATTACAAAGAAAATCTGCAAACCATTCATGATGTGTATGATGGAGTGGAGAAATGTGAACTTGCTAAGAGTGCCAAGTTGGGGATCACGCCGGGCTTGTTGGTGAAATTGAGCTTCCCTCCAAGATTATACCAGTAGCCAAGTTGGCACCAGCTACGACCCACCCGAAGCAAAACTCAAAGAAGCAGGCTATAGCCTGTTCCCGATGAAAAATGAATGATGCCATTACACCACCTATATTGAGTCGGCTCCTTCATATATATATACTGAGCGGGCAGGAAACCAGATATACCTTCGTTGCGATGGATCAGTTCGGATCCTATTGAATCTCGCTAAAACACCTCTCCCCCACCGCAGCTGGCAAGAACTGCGGAAAACAAAAAGATACCCAACTACGAATTTTGGGGGGACGGTCTTAGCAAACTGCACGTCTTTATTGCACTCTGTTCAAGAATTTCATTGAGGGCTATACTAATTTTGGATAAATTGGAGTTAATTTAGCTCTATGCTAAGACAAAAAGTTCTTTTAGTCGATGATCATGACATAGTCCGTTTGGGCTTGAAGTCGCTTATCGAGCGGTATTCGCAGTTTGAAGTTGTGGGTGAGGCGGGAACAGCACGCAAAGCGCTTGAGCTAGTGGCTGCACTCCATCCAGAAATCGTTGTTATGGATATTCGTCTGCAGGGAACTTCGGGTATTGAAGCCTGCGAGGAGATTGTCAAATCATTTCCCGGAGTAAAGGTTCTCATGCTAACTTCTTACGGCACCGACGAGATGCTCCTTTCCGCCATCCGTGCTGGCGCGTCTGGCTACGTTCTGAAAGAAATCGGTAGTGATGACTTGATCAAGGCGTTGGAAGCGATCGGGCGCGGCGATGGTCTCCTTGATCCTGTGTTGACTCAGCGCGTCATGCAGGAAGTCCGCAAGGCGGGAAATGAAAAAGATGCGGTGGCATTTACCCAGCTCAGCCAGCAGGAAAGGAATGTGCTCCTGCTCGTTACAGGAGGTAAGACCAACAAACAGATTGCCGAAACTCTCTTTTTAGGTGAGGGGACGGTACGGAATTATGCATCGAGTATTTTTCTTAAATTGGGAGTCAACAACCGTGCAGAAGCTGCAGCCTATGCAGTGGAATATGATCTGAAAAAATATATTACGTAGATGGAAAATTGAAGATCAGACCTGCAATGATTGCAACCGTCGACGGGGAGAAATTTAGCTTGTTCATTCACTAAGCATCGCTGTCATTATCAATACTTTCAGCTTTTTCAAACGATTCTTTTCATTCGTTGATTGCAAAATAAATCAAGCCGAGCGCGCCGAGACTGTCTAGAAAGCCAAAGCCAGTTAGTTGATATATGAGACTAGATGTCAATAATACAATTGACATATAAATACAAACTATCGAGCAGTTCGCATCGGCAAGGATGGGAGATGAGTTAAGAGCGCGTCCGGCTTTGTGTTTATTTACTACCAATGCCCACATTATTGTAATGGAAACTAGAGAGATGATAAGACTTGGAAACGTTGTTGAGGGTTTGAGAGTAGTGAAAAGATTATAAATAGCTGTTACGCCAAGACCCGCGGCGAACAGATAAAACGATATTCCCGTAATGCGTAATGCAGTTTGCTCGAATCGCGATCGCGGAGCATCGGTATTTTGACGGACGCGAAGCACCAGAGCAAAAATGCCAATCCCCTATAGAACTTCAATTAACGAGTCTAGACCGAAGCCGAAGAGAGTAAGAGTCTCATCATGGGCACCGAAGTAGATGGAAATTAGGCCTTCAGCAAAGTTGTAGAAAATAGTGAATAGCGCCGGCCAGAGAGCGTATTGCCAGTATTTATTTATGGATTTTTGAGTAAGAGTGGTCATGGATACTCCTAAAGTTTTTGTGTTTAACCGCTTAGCCAAGTTTTCGCGAGTGTTTATCGTTGTAATGGCTCATAGATTATACCGTTTTATCCCCGACTTCAATCCGACAGAGAGCAGTGTGCGAGGGCAAAGCCCGTCCATAATGAGGAAAGGCGACGCGATGCATAGGAATGCCGAAGTGTGAAGCACCTTGACAATTCCTCCTTCGAAACAGATTATTACTGCCACCGAGAGTTTGATGCTCTTATTCACCATCATTCTGCTTCTTGAGAAGGAAGCGATTGCTCTTGACAGCTATTAGTGCCAATTTCGGCGGGAATCCTTTTTTCCAAGGTGCTAAACGATTCCGAATTAACCAGCGACCAATCTCAACATTGATAAGCTCTTTGCAAGTTGTTCCCCAAAAAGATGGTTTTGCAACATTGACCTTTATGGAATCTGGCGTGCCTTCCATCTCAAGTATGATGGTTTCCCAATTACGCTTAAAGAATCGATCACGATCGTCTGCATTCAGTTTTATACCATATCCAGCGCCACTTTTTTGATGATCGCCGTTGTTCCATCCCGTTACAATCATAAGATGTACCTCCTGATATAAGCTTATTTCTTAATATCGATCCTGTACGTCTTCAGAACATTTTGGACACAAAGGTCAAATTGCTAAGGTGATATTTCCGGGTTGCAGTTTAGTATACTGCTATTAATTACAGATTTTACCAACTTCTTTGTGACCATTATCGAATCAGGCAAATAGGAAAGTCTACACTTTTTAAGCAATCTAGCTTTAGCTAAGGGAGTTAAAACCATAATTTTAGGTCAAAAGCTCCTTGCCGAGGAGATGGCCCTCGAACCTAGATATTCTAAACTGAGTCAAGGGTTATATCATTAACAATCCGAATAGCAATTCTTTTTTGAGCCGCAGGGCGCACACCTCGCCGACCAGGCAGGCCTTGAACACGCTCAGTACTTTGCTGAGCGCATGAGTGTTTCCGACCTGATCTCGGAACTGTCACAAGGCGTCCGGTATGAGGAAGCCATTGGGGAGGAACTGATTCTCGTTCCAACCTTCTGGATGACTCCGCTGGTAAATCTGGAAAAGATCAGTGAAGACCAAAAGCTGTTCCTCTTCGGGGCAAGGCCTTCCACTATGTCTGCGATCCCTGGCGAGCTGGTGCCGGATGGCCTGCTGATCATGTTGAAAGCACTGGCCGATCCCACCCGCCTGAAGATCCTCAATTATCTGAGCAAGGAAGAATTAACCCCTTCTGAATTATCCCACCGCTTGAATCTGCGCCCACCCACCGTGACCCATCACTTAAGGGAGCTCTGTCTTTCGGGGTTGGTCAACCTGGCCTTGAGGGGCCAGGAGAAACTTTACCGGGCGAGGCTGGAAGCGTTGGATTCAATGCATGCTGATTTGAAGCAATTCTTGACCAACACGGCAGGCGAGAGCGAAACATAACAAGTCATGGCATTCAGGACTTGCAAGATTGATCGTTCTCGGAAAGTTTATGTTAACTTTTTCTCCTACCTATGTTGAATCGGCTCCATCATATATATTGAGCGGGCAGGAAACCAGATATATCTTCGTTGCGATGGATCAATTCGGGGATCCTATTGAATCTCGCTGAAACACCTCCTCCCTACTGCAAATGGCAAAACCTGCGGAAAACAAAAACACACCTGTAGTAGGTGCCAATTTTAATGTTGGCTCTGGCTGTGCTATCATAGACATTAGCCAAGCTTGTTGAGTTAGGCGATACCGTCACACGAACCGTGTATGCGTCCTTAAACCTGAAACTCATTTGGTTTGTTTGCAGGACAAGCGTTCAGCTTATAAATCTCATATCCTCCCTTTGGGGGAGTGAAATAAATCCATAGCCAAGTATAATAGGACAAATATATTTATAGATAGAGCAAGGAGACGTTTATGAAGAATCTTCGTTTAATGTTTTACGTCAGCATGGCTCTGATGATATTACTGGGTGCTTGTACGCTTGCCAGTACGCCACCAGCAACCGAAGCCCCGTCCACTTCTGCAGCAGTCACTGGTCCACCCACTGCGGCATCAACGACCGCACCTGTGGATCTGGCAGGGCCGCCGATGCAAGTGGGTTCAACGTATTTATATTTTGATGGCACATTACTGGTGGCCGTGCCGGGTGGTCCGTTCACGATGGGACGCGGCACTCCTGATAATCCCGCACACACCGTCACCTTGAGTGATTTTTGGATTTACAGCACCAAGGTCACGAACCGCGAATTTCAGCAGTGCCTGGCCGTGGGCAAATGCACGACTCCTGATCTGGAAGCCAATCAAGGCTACAATGATCCCACCCAGCAAAGTAATCCGGTAGTGGGTGTGAATTGGGCGCAAAGCGAGGCCTATTGCGAGTATGCCAACGCCGAATTGCCAACGGAAGCGCAATGGGAAAAGGCCGCCCGGGGACCGAATGCAAATATCTATCCGTGGGGTAACGGTGCGCCAACAACGGATTTACTGAACTACAACAACACGATCGGCGCCACCACCAATGTGGTGAATTATCCGCAGGGCAAGAGTTATTACGATGCGGTCGACATGGAAGGCAATGTGTATGAGTGGGTAAATGACTGGTATGATCCCAACTATTATCAGACGAGCCCGGCACAGGATCCGCTAGGACCCGATAGCGGTTTTGGCGGACAGCGCTCCGTAAGATCTGCCGGTTATAAGAGCAATGATGATCAAGTCGTGGCTGCGACGCGCTACTTCAAACTTCCCAAGAATGATGCGCCTGATCTGGGTTTCCGCTGTGTGGTGAAGGACCCGACGTTCTTCGCACCGCTTTGTCAGTTGACAGCCCTGGTCGGCAGCAATTTGGGAGGAAATGCCGGATCTTCCTCCGGTGGAACTTGCCCCACGCTTGGGGTTTCGGTGGGTTATTCAGGTTGCGGTGCGAATACTCAAGCCACTATATCGTTCGATGACAGTTCGAGTTCCGATCCAAATGCCAACATTAGCGGCATACCCAGCGGTTGTCTTCCGATTGCAGCGGGAGGCCACTATGCAAAGTACAACTGTCCTTCCGTCCTCCCCAGCGGATTCAGCGTCACCATCACTTCAAAATGTCCTGCTGCCGTTCCGCCGACTCCCACCTGCCCAGCGCACTATAACCTCAAGAACGGCGAATGCACATGGGACGGGAGCGGCACGGCAGGACAGCAATGCCCGGCGGGTACGACTTTTGATCCAACGAACAAATGCTGCACCTCCACGCTTGGCACCGGAACAGGCTTCCCGGCTTGTCCGGCGGGAACGATCTTCCAAAAGATCGGTGGCGTGTCTGAATGTGGGCCGATCGGAGGCGTGGGAGGTGTCGCACCGGCCACTGGTAATGTAGATCAGCAAACCTGCCCCACCAAGACGGGAGGTGGGGGTAGTCCTGGAGGTAGTCCTGGAGGTGGTAATTGCCCCAATGGGGGAACGTACACGTGTATAAATACTAATTATGGAAAGGTATGTGGGTGTAAATGAGAATCAGCCCTCGCCGTCAAAAGGCGAGGGCTTTTTTGTTGCAACTATAGAAGACTTCGCATTGGGAACCTGTTTTACCGTAATGGTTATTTGGTGCCGCCTCCAGATTTGACTGGCCTCATAAAATAGGAGATGGCGGTAACAGCAACTGCGAAGAAACAGCTGGCACGGGATGATGTAAAAACCTCGAAAGTCTGCTTCCATGAGTCAGCCACCTACCGTCCTCGGTGCCTTTCCTCGTCCGAATAAAACCCCATTCAATTTCGTTAAATATATATGACTGTAATGCTGCAGGTTCTGTAACCGTGAATTATATCTGCGGAGCTTCCTCGCCCGCGAATCCGAGCTGTCCGGCACACTATAACTTAAAGAAGGGAAAGTGTGTCCGGGATGGAAGTGGCACTGCGGGTACATCGTGTCCGGCAGGTTTGCAATACAACGCATCGCAAATGTGTTGTATGTCCACAGCAGGTACGGGCACAGACTTCTGCCCTGCAGGTTCGTTAAAACAGGATTTAGGTGACTACTCCCCACGGCTAAAGCCGGGAGCTTCTAAGGATTAGAACCTATGCGATATAGCCCTAGCGCAAATGATATTTCTACCACGTTGAATATG
>Ga0209039_10000593_pt1 | contig 35255 bp, 34 predicted proteins | sample BogFormECP12_OM1_FD_188238 | JGI IMG/M metagenome (GOLD analysis project Ga0209039, IMG submission 188238) | Bog forest soil microbial communities from Calvert Island, British Columbia, Canada - ECP12_OM1 (SPAdes) (version 2) | ecosystem: Environmental > Aquatic > Freshwater > Wetlands > Bog ... | reverse complement strand
GGACGAGATCGTCATCACCGAGACCCCGTACGAGGTGAACAAGGCCGCCCTCCTCGAGCTGATCGCGGACCTCGTGAAGGGGAAGCGGATCGACGGGATTACCGACCTTCGGGACGAGTCCGACCGTCGCGGGACGAGCGTCGTGCTCGAGCTCCGTCGCGACGCTCCGGCCGAGATCGTCCTCAACCGGCTCTACGAGCACACCCCGCTCGAGACGAGCTTCGGCGTGATCAACCTCTGCCTGGTCGAGGGGCACCCGAAGGTCCTCCCCCTCCTCGAACTGCTCGCGCTGCACCTGGACCACCGTCGGACGATCCTCACCCGGCGCACGAAGTTCGACCTTAGGAAGACCGAGGAGCGGCTCCACCTGCTCGAGGGGTTCCTCACGGCGATCGACCACATCGACGAGGTGATCCGAATCATCCGGCGGTCGAAGGACGTCCAGGTCGCCGAGACGAACTTGATGGGGAAGTTCCTGCTCTCGAGCGAGCAGGCGAAGGCGATCCTCGACATGCGGCTCGCCCGCCTTACCGCGCTCGAGCGCGAGGCGGTCGAGAAGGAGAAGGCCGAGAAGGAGGCGCTCGCGAAGCACCTCAAAGCGATCCTCGCGTCGCCGAAGCTTCTCGACCAGCTCGTCGTCGACGAGCTCGCCGACTTGAAGAAGCGGTTCGGCGACCCCCGCCGCACGCGGATCGTGCCCGCGTTCACGGAGCGCACGCTCGAGGACCTGATCCCTGACACGGACGTGGTCGTGCTCGTCACTCGGGACGGGTACGTGAAGCGCCTGCCGCTCGACCAGTACCGGCGCCAGCGCCGGGGCGGCCGGGGGTTGATCCAGATGGAGACGAAGGAGGAGGACTTCGTCATCCGGACGTTCGTCACCCGGACGCACAGCGACGTCCTGTTCCTGACGAACTTGGGTCGGGTCTACCAACTGAAGGCGTACGAGCTCCCCGAAGGGAGCCGCCACTCGAAGGGGAAGGCGGTCATCAACCTCCTCCCGAAGCTCAAGGATGGGGAGCGGGTCCAGACCCTGCTCCCGCTGAGGGACCTGGCGAGCAAGGGCTCGCTCATCTTCGCGAGCCGCAAGGGCCTCGTCAAGCGGACGACCCTCGACCAGTACCAGAACATCCGAACGAACGGGATCCAGGCGGTCCTGCTCGAGGAGGGGGACGAGCTCGTCGACGTCTCCGTCGTGACTGACGAGACGACCGAGATCGTGCTCGCGACGCAGGCCGGCCAGCTCGTTCGGTTCCTGCTCTCCGAGCTACGCCCTATGGGCCGGGCGACGTACGGGGTCATCGGGGTCCGCCTCTCCCAGGGAAAGGACGACCGGGTGGTCGCGATGGCGCCCGTGAGCGAGCGGTTCCCGATGCTCCTCTCCCTGACCACCACCGGCTACGGGAAGCGGAGCCCGACCGCGGACTACCGCCGGACCCGGCGGGGCGCGAAGGGCGTCCGTACGATCAAGACCGGGGGCCGGAACGGCACGGTGGTCGCCGTCCTCCCGACGACCGACGCGAGCGAGGTGCTCGTGACCACCCAGCACGGGATCACCATCCGGATGGCGGTGAAGGGAATCCGGTCCCAGGCGCGCAACACCCTCGGCGTCCGTGTTATCCGACTGGACGAAGGCGACACCGTTCGAGATGCGGTGATCCTCGAGCCTCCCATCGAAGGGCTCGTCGGCGAAGGGTCTGGTGAGAAGGCCGGGCGGGCGGCCAAGGCGACCCCCGAGGCCCCCGAGCCTCCGGCCCACGAGGATGAGACCGACGACGAGAACGAGAAACCCCGCAAGAAGCCGGGGAAGGACGACTCCAACGACGACACGGAGGACGACGATGCGTCACCGGCCCAAGCGGGGTAAGACCGTCCTTCTCTGCCCGAAGTGCGGCTCGATGCGCGTCTCCCTCATCGCGGGGTCGATCCTCGGCCAAGTCTACCATTGCCAGAAGTGTGACTACCAAGGGTCGCTCGTCTTCGAGACGGACGTCGCGGAAGACGGCACCCCGCTCTCTCAGGGTTAGGCCGGATCGGGTTCGGTCGGGGCCCGTCCGGTTCGGTCCGCTCAGCGCAGGTCCGGGTCGGCGGCGTCGAGCTCGGGCGGGACCGTCGGGGGGGCGTTCGCGAGCCCCTGGGCGGCCCGGACAAGCGCGAGGGCGCGTACCGTCGGTCCCACGTCATGCGTCCGGACAAGCGCGACGCCTCGCTCGGCCGCGACGACCGCGGCGGCGATCCCCGCCTCGAGTCGGCGTGCGGGGTCCTCGTTCCCGAGCACCCACCCGAGGAACGACTTTCGAGATGCCCCGAGGACGATCGGGTAGCCGAGGCTCCTGAGCTCGCCCACGTGGAGCAGGAGCTCGAGCGACTGCTCGGCCGACTTGCCGAAGCCGAGCCCGGGGTCGACCAAGATCCTCTCGGCGGGGACCCCCTCCTCGACCGCGCGGTCGGTGGCCTCGGCGAGCGCGGCGAAGACCTCCCCGCGCAGGTCCGCGTAGGTGAGGTTCGTCTGCATGGTCGTGGGGTCCCCGCGCATGTGCATCGCGATCACAGCGGCCCCGCTCCTCGCGACCGTGCGACGCATCGCCTCCGAGCGGAGCCCCTCGACGTCGTTGATGACGTCCGCTCCCGCGTCGACCGCTCGCTCCGCGACCTCGGAGTGGCGCGTGTCGACCGAGATCGGGACCGAGAGGCGGCCCGCGAGCCCTGCGAGGACCGGCGCGATCCGCGCCCACTCGGCCTCGGGGGAGACCGGTTTCGCCCCCGGCCGGGTCGACTCGCCGCCGACATCGATCATCTCCGCGCCCTCGGCGACCAACCGTTCCGCATGCGCGACCGCCTCCGTCGGGTCGAGGTGGAGCCCCCCGTCCGAGAACGAGTCCGGGGTCACGTTCACTACGCCCATGACGCGCGGACGGTCCCCGACCACGAACGAGCGGTGAGGGCCACGGATCGTGCGGGGCGAGCGGGTGAGATAGGCCCGGAGCGCGCGGTCGATCTCCTGGGCCGCTTCCGCGAGGCGGAACGGCTGGCGCCGGAGCTTCGGGAGGAGCCGCTGGTACTGCCCCCAGGTGGCGAGGAGGACGACCGAGGTCGCCGCGACGGAGTGGTCGGCGATCCCCCGTGCGTGGGCCGAGTCCGCCCCGACCGACAGCGTCTCCTGCTTCAGGAGCGGGGCCGCCTTGAGCGACACGTTCTCGAGGCGGATGGGGTAGATCCGACCCTTCCGCGTCATGATTGCGACCCCCTCGGGGTCGCTCTCCGTCCGCTCGAGCTCGCGGGCGATGTCGGCGAGGGTCTCCACCTCGAGGACCCGGGCCGGGTGGCGGGGCCGCGTCGGGGAGGGCGGGGAAGGTCCGGACACCTCCGCCGGGATGGGCCGAGGCGAGAAAAAGGCGCGCTGAAGCCGACGGCACGGTTTTCCGTGAACGAGGGCATGGCGCGGTGGGAGAGCCGATGGGGCGCCGAGGTCGGTTGATCGCGATCGAGGGTCGCTCTGCGGCCGGGAAGACCACCCTCGTCCGGGCCGCGGCCTCGGAGCTGGGGTGGCAGCCGCTCATGGAAGCGTTCGACCGCCTCGACCCAGCTCCGTCGCTCGAGTACGGCTCTCCCCGCGAGCTCCTCCTCCTCGAAGGGACCCTCCTCTCCGAGGAGGCGCGCCGCTACCGGGAGGCGCGCGGCCTCTGCGCGCAGGGCCGCACGGTGCTCGCCGACACCGGGTTCCTGGGACCCCTATTCTACACCCACGGGCTCGTCACCCTCGGACGGGCACCCGCGTCGGTGGGGCGCGCGGTCGAGCGGAGCACGCGGTCGCTCGTTCGGAGAGGGGCCCTCGGGCTCCCGGACCTAACCGTCTACCTGGAGACGACGGCGAGGGAACGCGCCCGCCACGCTCGGGCCGACGCGACGCACCATCCGGCCATCCTCGTCGGCCGGCATGAGGCCGTAGGGGCGGTCGAACAGCGGTACTTCGAGGAGCTGTTCCCGATGGCGCTCCCCGATCGGTTCCGGAGCCTCCGCGCCCGTTCGGGTCCGCCCGGTCCCGTGCTCACCCTTCGGGCGCTCGTCGCCGAGGCGGACCCGGCTCCGGCGTCCAAGACCGAGGGGCTCGCGCTCGTCTCCCTCCTCCGCCTGTCGACGCGGGACGGGCGCCGTACGAACGTCGGCCCCAACCGTTAAGAAGCCCACCCGGTCTGCTCCGCTCCCTCGCCATGAAGCCGCTCGATGCCCTGCAGCAAAGCCTGCACAAGCGGGTGCTTGTGGAGCTCAAGGGCGGACGCTCGTTCCGGGGAACGCTCGATGCGTTCGACCAGCACCTGAACCTCGTCCTCTCCTCCGCCGAGGAGGTCGTGAAGGACCAGGTGACGCCGCGCTCGGGCCTCACGCTGGTGCGCGGCGATTCGATCATCTACATTTCGCCGTAAGAGGAGGAACCATGACCAAAGGAACACCGTCCCGCCGGGGAGGGAAGATCGTCCACATCATCTGCCGTCGCTGCGGCCGTCACTCCTACCACCGTCAGAAGAACGTCTGCTCCTCCTGCGGGTTCGGGAATACGGCGCGACGCCGCGGCTACGACTGGAAGAAGCTGAAGTAGACCCTCCCGGACGGGGCCGCGAGACGGCCGGTTCGTTCGCGAGCACGAAGCGCAGACGGCGGTCGACGGCCGTTCGGATCCCGATCCGGGGTCCCGTTCGGACCGGGCCCGCCCTCCCGAGCGCCAACCGGACCTCGACTCGGTCGCCCACCACGGCATCCGTCCCGTCGTCCTCCGCGGTGATGCCGAGGAAGCGGCAGAGACGACCCGGACCCGAGGCGCTCTTCGGGTCGGCGCGGTCCGCCGCTCCGGCGCGCAGGAGAACGGCCTCGCCCCGGCGGGCGACCAGGTTCGCACAGACGACCTGGTGGATCCGGTAGACGTAGAGGGTACCGGGTGAGGAGAACATCGAGCGGTTGCGCCGGGTCGGCCCCCGGAACGCGTGACTGGCCGGATCGTGGCGGACGTACGCTTCGGTCTCCACGATGCGGACCGAGCGGGTGACCCGACCCGACCGGACCGTGAGCGTCGCCCCTAGGAGCGCCCGGGCGAGCGGGGCCGCGGGACGGTCGAAGAACCCGCGACGCGCCCGCGGGTCCGAACCGGTCCTAGAGGACCTTGCCGCGATCGCAGAGCGGCGCCCCGTCAACGGCGACCGTCGCCTCCCCGATGGTGATCCACGATAGGAACCGGCAGCGGTTCCGGCCCCCGTAGAGCGTGTTGCCGCCGACGGCGATCGTGACCGTCCCCGCCTCCTGGTCCTCGGCCTGAGGGACGCCGGGGGCGAGCTCCGGGTTGAGGCCGAGGGCGAACAGCGCGATCGTCTCCCGGCCCCGAGGGGCCCGGGCGAACTCGGTCTCGAACGCGTCCCCGCCCTCGGTGTACCAGTAGTTGCGCAGCTTGCCGCCCTCGACCTCCCACTGACCTCCCTCGACCCGGCCGGGAGAGAGGAAGCTCGGGCGGTTGGCGACCACCATTCCCTCGGCCGACGCCTCATCGACCGCTACCACCACCGACCCGGCCGGCGCGGCCGACATCACCCGACCCCGTCGCCGATCGTCCGCATCGACGAACCCATCGTCGATCCACGGTACCCGCCCTTGGAGACGGAGGGAAAGGTCGGTCCCGTTCGCCGCGGTGAGCCTCAGCTCACGACCCTTGAGGAGGAGGCTCGCCGCGCGACGCCCGTCCGCTCGGAGAGCGCCGTAATCGACGTCCGTGATCGCGCGTATGAGCTGGCTCCGCCACATCGCCCCGGGCACTCCCCAATGGTCGGCCTGTGCGTCCGAGGCGTACCCGAGGAGACAGCGGACCGCGCGCAGGCGGGCGCCCCTTGCCGCTGAGAGCCACTCGTCGTCGGCCCCAACGAACGGGGCCAGAAGGGGAGGGGGAAGCGCGTGGAGGCGCGGCCGGTCGGCCGGCCCGGGGAAATAGACGAGCGCGTCCGCGCGCTCGAGCGCGGCGCGAACGGGTCGGGAGAGCCCGGCCCAGCGACGGGACGAGGGAGAGCTCTCGACGCTCCGCCAGAACGCCCCCTCGTCCTCGAGAAGAAGGAACGCCCGGGCGCCGACCCGGCGTGCCTCGGTGAGGCAGGCGGATGCCCACGGGAGCGTATGGTTCCAGCTCACCACGACGACATGCTCCCCACGTCGCACGCCGAGCGCGCTTCCGACGAGCGCGCGGGCGACCGCGGGAGGCGTCGCCTCGTCCGGAGCCATGGCACCCCCGAAGGAGGGGAGGCTCCCGATTAAGGATTCGAACGACGCCAGCGAGCCACGATCTCCCCGGAGCGGGCGCCGGGCCGCGCGAGTTCGCGGGCCACGGTGACGAGGACCCGCCCCGCGTCCGCGCGGGAGGCGGGAAACCCGATTGGCCCGAGCGACCCGGGGAAGTGGGCCCACCCGTCCTCCCGCTGGGCCGCTCGGCGGGCGACGTGGGCGACTCGACGACCCCGCGCGAAGTCCGCGAGGTCCCTTTGAAGGTCATCGCTCACGCCCGCGCGACGAGCCAGGTCGAGCCACGCGCGGATCTTCTCCGGCCGATGTCGGCGACGGCTCGCTCCCCGACCGAGGATGCCGTTGAAGTAGAGGAACGGCCCGCCGACCTCCATCGCCTCGAGGAGCGTGCGGCTTCCCGTCACGATCCTGAGGTCGGCCCTTCGGAAGCGCGAGCGCCAGGCCCCCGGTTCGACCGGGACCGGGACGACCCGTATCCCGAGCTTCCCCTCGACGCTCGGCCAGGGCCGGGGGGAGCGGACGAATAGGGAAACCCTCGGCCGTAGGCCGGCGAGACCCGCGAGGACCGCGGGGGCGATCCGCTCGGCGCTCGAAGGGCTCGCGTACCAGACCCACTCGCGAGATCCCCGGAGGCGAGATGGGGCGGCGGTCGAGACCCGATGGCCCGAACCGAGCGGGCCGGTCTGGACCGCCTCGGGGAACTCGCGCGTGAACGCCCGGTCCGGGCGGAACGTCGCGAAGAGGTGGAGGACGTTCGGTCGGTCGAACCCCCGGAACTCCCGGAACGCGGACCGGAACGCGTCGACCTCGTGGGCCGTCTCGGCCGCACGGTACCGCGGCGCGATGGCGCGCGCCGGGACGCCCCCTTCCCGTAGGCGCTCTCGGGTCTCGGCCGTGCTCGGCAGCGTGCGGGCGAACTCCTCGAGGCTCACGTGCAACGTCTGGTCCGACCCGTACGCCCTCTCGATGTTCCGGGCCTCGACCTCCCATGGGCCCCCTCGGCCGAAGCGGGCCGGACGGCTCGGTCCGGCGCTCACCCCCCAAGAGGGGGCCACGGTGAGCGCCGCGCGCGAGCGACGAGCGATCCGGTCCCGCCGCTCGACGGACGGCCACTCCCACGGGCCGTCGACGTTCGGCGGGAGCGGGCGGCCCGCCTCCCGGTACAGGACGAGCCTAAAGCCAGCGAAGGAAAGGTAACGCCCCGCGGCGAGGACCTCCTCGATGTCCCCGAGACCGCCGCCGACGACCGCCGGAAGGAGGTAGACGTCGACGCCTCCCGCCCGGGAGGACGGGTCAGTCGACGGGCCGGTTGAGCGTCCAGAGCGCGAACGCATGTCGGAACCCCCCGGCTTCGAGGGCCGTGCGCCCCCGCACATTGTCGTCGGCGACCATGCTCAGGATCCGGGGGGCTTTGTGGGCGGCGCACCAGGCCCCCGCGGTTCTCAAAAGGGCTCCCGCGAGCTCGACGTCGACCGATTCTTCGAAGATCGGAGCGGCCATGTACGCCGCCTCGGTCGCCGTCGAGACCGAAACCGCGACGTACGCCTCCGGTCCGCGGCCGCGGTCGACGACCCACGCGGCTTCCTGGGAACCCAAGATGCGGTTCGTGATCCGAGAGCTGAGGAACATTCCGGCGTACGTGGGCAGGACCGCCTCGACCGCGGGAGGGGTCTGCCGACGGAGGATCGCTACCAGCCGAGAGGCGTCCCCTCGGCGGAAGGGGCGGACCGCGGGGTTCGCTGGCGGACCCGCCCCGAGGCTCGCCGGGGACTCATGGACGAACTGGCCCCGCGCCCGCAGCGCTCGATACCCGACCGATTCGTAGAGGGTTCGCGCGGGAGTGTTGGTCTCGAGGACGTCAAGCGCGACGTACCTCCGGCCGGCCCGCTTCGCCGTCCGGCGGGCTTCCTCCAGCATCCCCTTCGCGTATCCCCGCCGACGGTGGGCGGGGTCCACCACGACGCTGCTCACGTACGCGGAGCCACGGGGGAACGAGACCAGTGTCATGGCCACCGGGCGGTCGTCCACCTCGACGACTAGGAATCGGAAGATCGGTCGCCCCACGAGCTGCAGGAGTCCCACGATGAGGCGACTGTCCCAGCGGAAGACGCGGCGGACGACCTTCTCGAACTCTTCCGGACGCTTTCCCAGGAGCGCGGATTCCTCGGGAAACTCCCGGTCGATGAGCGGGAAGATGCACGAGATGTCCGCGCGTCGGACGTCCCGGATCATCCGACGTCCTCGTCGTCGGCCGAAGACGGGAGCGCGGTCTCGAAGAGCGCGCGAAGGGTCGGGGTCGGGTGGTCCGGCTGGACCTCGGGGAGCGGAAGGCGGGCGAACCGGTCGAGTTCCTCCTCGCTCAAACGCTCGAGCGCGTCCACGAGCGAGCGATGGACGAGCGGGTCCGGAACGCCGTGCGAGAGCCTTCCCAGCGCCTGGACCGCGGCATCGAAGAGGCGGCTCTCGGCGTCCGAGACGAACTGATCGTCGGTGAGCTCCTCGGGGGAGGGGGAGATGGCCCCGTTCGGTCGGGTCTGGTAGAGGAGGCGGACGAGTTCCTCCCGCGCTCCGTCGTCCCTCAAGCTCCCGAGCGCCCAGACCGTGGCGAGCCGAACCTCCGCCGCGGGGTCGTGGAGACCGTCCCGCAAACGGGGCGCCGCTTCGGTCAGGCCGAGACGTCCCAGGGCGTACGTCGCGCCACGCCGGGCCCACGGATGCTCGTCGCGAAGGCATTCCAGCAGGGGGACCAGGTCGTCCGGGGTTCCGACCGTCCCGAGCGCTACCGCGGCCGCGCCCCGGACGGACCAGTACGGGTCGTGGAGGTGCTCGAGCGCGATCGACCGGGCCTCCGGGATGCCCATCTCGCCGAGCGCGTGGACGGCGCAAACGCGGATCCAGGGCGAGGGGTGCTCGGCCCACGTGATCAGCGGGGGGATGGCCGAAGGGTCACCGATCCGCCCGAGCGCCACGAGGACCGCCGGCTTCTCCCACGTCTCGGGGGTCGTCAGGAGGTGGAGAAGTAGCGGCGCGCTCTCGCGGTCCCGATGGCGTCCGACCACGACGGCCGCCGCCACTCGGACCCGACGCGCCGGGTCCTGCAGGAACTGACGGACGATCGCGAGGTGCGCGGGGGCCGACGACCTCCCGATCCCGAGAACGGCCTCCCGACGGACCCGGTCGACCGGGTCGTTCAACATCCGCTCGAGCGAGGGGGCCGCCTCTTCGGGGGCGATCCGCCCGAGCGCGAGGGCCACCGCCTGGCGGACCGCGGGCACCGGGTCGTCGGTCACGCGGTCGAGGGCCGGGATCGACCGGGCGTCCGAGAGCGCGGCCAGCGCGAGCGCGGCCTTCGCTCGCACCCCCGCCTCAGCGTCTTCGAGCCCTCGTTCCACCGTCGTGCGACTGTCGGCTCGACCGATGGCCCCGAGCGCCTCGACCGCAGCCGCCCGGACCTGAGGGTCCGGGTCGTTGACCGCGGTCCCGAGGGTCGTGCAGGCCCGGGAATCCTTCAGGATTCCGAGGGCGACCGCGGCCGTCTCGCGGACCCCCGGGACCGGGTCGCTCAGCGCGACCAAGAGGGGACCGAGGTCCTTCACCTCGCCGTGCCGGACGCTCTCCCGGATCGAGGCGGCGCGCTCGGACGGGGTCGGTGGGCCGGGGTGGGAGGACGGGGCCCGGCGGACCGGACCCTTACGCGAAGCACGACGGGCGTGGGCGACCACGGACAGTCCACCGAATCAAGGACTAATATCTCCTCTCGGGCCCGCGAGCTCGAGCCGCGACTGCCGTAGCCCTTCGGGCGACCGGTACTCGTCCCGCTCGGGGGCGGGCTCCGCTCCCCAACGGGCCCGGAGCTCTTCGCGACCGACCCCGAGCGGGGCGAGCAGCGTCTCCGCGGCGCGGGCGAGGATCTCGAGGTAGGCACCGGCGTCGTACCGCTCGTTCCCCTCGAGGAGCTCCGCCGGGCGTACCCGGTCCCGGAACGAGCGGCTCCGTCGGTCGAGGAGGACGAACCGCACGAACTCTCCCGGCCCCCGGACCGCCCCCGCCTCCTTCAGCTGACGCAACGCGGCGACCGAGTCGGTGAACGTGACGAACGCCTCGGGCGCTTGGCCGATCCGGTGGCTGATGAGGAGCTCGTCGACGGGCCACGACCCGGCGCGGACCTCCGCGGCGAAGAGGTCGGCGCGCGCGAGGGCCCGCGGAAGGAGGGCGCGGACCCCCTCCGCATCCCGGGCGGTGCGGAAGAGCGCGAGGACCTCCGCCTCGAACCGTCGCACGAGCCCGGTCGTGTCGTGCCGGCGGGCACCGATGCCGCGGAGCTTGAACTCGCCGTGCTCGTAGTAGCCGTAGTAGCGGTTCGGGACCCCGAGGCCGTGCGTCACCGCCGGTAAGAAGACGATCCAGCGGTACCGTCCCTCGTAGCCGAGCGGGAGGCCGAACCGCTGGCTCATCCGCGCGGCGAACGCTTCCGGGTCCGGAGGGTGCTTCGGGTCGTTCGGTCGCAGCCACAGGGAGTCGACGATCCCGTGGACGACCGAGTAGCCGGCTCGTTCCGACTCGAGGGCGAGCCGGGCGAGGAGGTCGCGCGCGTAGGCGTTGATCGCCTCGTGGCACTCGATCCGACCGAACCGGGCGTTGCGGTATCCCTGGTAGCCGAACGCGGTGACGAGGATCCACTTCAGCATCTTGGCGCGCCGCCGCAAGCGGACCGCCTCCTCGGGCGGGACGCCGGGACGCTTCAGCGCGGCCTTGTAGGCGAGACGACGCGCGATGAGCGGCGCGAGGGTGCGGGGAATGAGTCCGACCCGACGCGTGCACGAACGATAGCCGAGGCCGGGCGCGCGGAGCGGGCTTGAGGGGCAGCACCGGCACTCGAGCGTCTCGGCCGAGAGGTTCTTCGTGACCATGATGTGCGGATAGAGGCTCGCGAAGTCGAACTCGTCCACGTGGTCGTGGACGCCGACCGGCGGGAGGAAGATCACGCCGCCGCGGTCGGCGGCGACCAACTGGTCGGCCCGCCGGAACCCTTCGGGTCGGTTCTTCTTCCAGGGCACGTGGACCCCGAGCTCGAGCGCCCGCGCCATCTCCATCGCGGTGAAGCAGGTCCCCGGGGACTGGCGGACGACCGTCGTGAGCGAGAGGCGGGAGAGACGGGCCGCGTCGACGAGGCCGGCGATATCGGCGTCCCGGTAGAGGAACGAGTTCTCCCGGTCGACGTGGAACCGTCCGGGAAGCGGATACGAGGCGGACCGGTAGAGAATCCGGCCGTACGACTCGAACGAGCGGGCCGGACGGCTTGGCCGGAACGGTACGCGTTCGCGCCCGAGCGGGAACTCCGCGGGCGAGAGTCCGCACGCCGCCGCCCGCCGATAGAGCCAGGGGAGGTCGAAGCCGTCCCCGCCCTCCGTGAGGAGGACGTCCGGGTCGCTGCGCGCGAGCTCGTCCACGAGCGCGCGCAGCAGGTCCTCCTCGGGGCCTTCCAGCGTCACGTCCCCGAGATGGACCGTCCCGATGCGACCGTCGGGAGGGGGGATGCGGCCCCGTCGTTCCCCGGCGAGGTGGACCTCGAGCGCTGCGATGCGCAGCGGCGGGGAGGTGTACTCGATCGTCTCGGGAGGCTCGGTCGCCCGGAGGGCAGGGGCCCGACCGACTACCGGTGCGAACGGGTAGAGGGCGTGGGCGAGATGGTAGAGCTGCGGGGGGCCGAGGTCGACGTCGTAGAGCGAGAACCGCTCGTACCCCCCGAGCGCGTCCACGCTTCGCGCCAGAGCGCGGCGGGCCGGGTTCCGGCCGGGAACGACCGAGAGCACGGGACGATTCCGCCGGTCGAAGAGCGACGGGCGGCCGGAACCGAGGGTGACCGCGTCGACGTCGGGGTGGTCGGCGAGACGGCGCGCGAGGAGGGCGAGGTCGCTCCGGGTCCCCGCCACGAGGAACGGCGGACGGTACTCGACCGCGGTCCGCCGGACGCGGCCGGAGTGTCGCTCCTTCGTCCACAGGACGACCGACCGTCCGTCGTCGCTCTCCGTGATGTCGAGGAGCCAGCCGTCCGGAGGCGTCGGGGACGCGGGGGTCGCCGCCGCCATCGTTAGCGACGAGCGGCCGGCGCCGGTGTCTCCGCCCGGACCCGGACCGCGAGATCGGTGAGGACGGAGAGGAGGATCGATTCGAGCAGGTCCGGGCTTCCGACGTACGTTGCCTGCGCGACGTAGCGACGGGCCCCGGTCCGGACCATCTCGAACGCGGCACGTTCCTCGGGGTCCGTGAGGAGCCGCGCGAACTCGTCCCACCGTTTCATCCGTTCCTCGAGCGCCTGGCGGTAGGTCGGGACGGTACGTCCCACGCGATCACCTCCTCGGCGAACTCTCCGCCGAACTGTTCCATACCGGTCTGCCCGGCCGGGCGAGGCACGAGGGCGACCCGGGCATCGTCCCGGAGCGCGCGCAACCGAAGGGTCCCGGGACCCCGGGCGAACGATATCAGGTCGGACCACGGTGGTCCCTCGTCGGCGACCGCACGGAATCGCTCGAACCCGTCTGGAGGGAACGTCAGGAGGAGGGGGGCGCGGACCTCGCGGGCGAGCGCGGCGAGGCGCCGAGCGATGTGGGCGAGAAGCGCGGAGCGCTCGTCGTCGGGAATCTCCGCATCCGCGAAGAGGCTCGGGAGGTCGTGGCCTACGAGGAGGGTCGTGGGGTGACGACGGACCTCCCGGGCCCACCCGTCCACGAGCGCGACCATCTGGTAGGCGGTGAACGCGCGGGCGAGGCGGATCCGACCCAACGTCTCGGTCGCGTCGACCCCGAACGCTCGGCCGAGCTCGCCGATGCGGTACGGATGGAACCGGTTCGCCCCTTCGAGGAGGGAAATTCGGCCCCGTGCGAGGGCGTTCCCGGCGTAGAGGAGCTCGAGGACCGGCTCGACCGCGATGGATGGGCCGGTCCAGACGGTCGCCTCACCGGGCGCGAACCGCCGGGCGAGCCAGGGAAAGAGCGCCGGCTCCGACGGAAGGAGAGGGGTCGCGCGGGTCCGTCGGGGATGCGGGGCGAGCTTCGGACGGGCCGGCGGGGAGGAGGGGAACGGGCGTCTCGGCCGGGGATGGGGGAGCTCCTCTGCGAGGACCTCCTCCGGCGGGAGCACGGGCTCGGTGAGAAGCGCTTCGACCGTCATCGATGGACCGATTCGGGAACCTCTCCATCGACCGGGCCGCTCTAAAGCGGCGGCTCGGGAGGCGTTGAAACGGGCCCGAGAACGAGGGGTTTCAGGGCGGATGATTTTGACGGTTCTCCTCCGAAGAGGAGAAGGATTATTGGGCTCGACCGGCTGGTCCAACGAGAAACCGTCCATGTCGACCCCCACGACCTCCCCTCGTCCTCCGCCTCCACGGGCACCGCCCGCACTCCGCAGCCGGGAGGCCATCTACGTCGGCATCGGGGTCACGGTCGCCGTCGTGGTGCTGGTGATCGCGTTCGTCGCGGCCCCCGCGCTCATGCCATCGAGCACGGGAGCCATCCTCACGTACTCGGGGGCCCGCCCGGTCGCGGACCGGGCGGTCGGAGGGTTCGAAGGGGGCGGCTGGAACCTCCTGTTCGCCGCGGGCCTCGTCTCCGCGACGTCCCTTACGGTGCCGGTGAACGGGACCACGATCTCGAGCCTCAACTGCACGTTCACGCCGAACGGGCCGGCGGAGAGCCTCTCGCTCCCCGGGTTCGACGGGAACCGATCGTCGGGCCTCGCTCCGGCCTGGGAGTTCGGCTACGGGAGCCTCTCGGAGGGCATCGCCCTGGTCTCGGTCATCGACGGCAAGGGAGTCGTGGTGGGCACGCTTACGGGGGGCCGGTGCATCGCCTCGGGGCTCCTTCCCCAGATCCCGGGAAACGTCATCGACAGCTCTCAGGCCGCCGCCGCCGTGCAACCGTATGCGCGCGCGTTTCTCTCGGTCGACCCGAACGCCTCGGCGGTCTTCGGGCTCGGTCCCGGCGTAGCCTTTGGAGGTTCGGGGCTCAACCCCGACTGGTTCGTCGTGTACAGCACCTGTTCCGCGAGCCTTTCGGCGAACACGACCGGATCCGAGTTCAATGCCACCGTCAACGCCCTCACGGGGACCGTGATCGTCACGCACACGGCCGCGGGGGTCGCGTGCGGCTCCAGCGGGTTCACGGCCGTGCGAACGGTCGGCTCGCCCCTGGTCGCGCCGGTCGTTCGCGCGCCGTCCAAGCTCTAGGCGTCGAGCCGCCCGCGCCGCACCGGCCGGGAGAGACCCAGCTCCTCGCTGAGCGTCCGGCAGTTCACCGCCGCGTCGCCGCGGAAGTGGTTGTTGAAGAACCCGTAGACGGTCGACACGTTCTCGGTGAGGGCGCGGACCCGGGGCACCCACGCGGTGAGCTCGGCCGCCGAGTACGTGTAGTCGTACCAGAGCGGGCTTCCGTGCCCATGCCAGCGGATGTAGGCGAACGGCGCGGTCACCTCGAGTGCGACCGGTAGGTGCGGGGCGTCTACGATGACGTACGCGAGCCCGAACTCCCGCAGGAGGCCGATCGATTCCGGAGCGAGCCAGGAGCGCTCGCGGAACTCGACCGCGACCGGCAGGTCCCGCGGGAGCGTCTCGTAGAAGTGGCGGACGGTCGTCGGCTCGAACGGGAGAGAGGGCGGGAGCTGGAGGAGCGCCGCGGCGAGCTTTCCCGCGTCGCGGAGCGGTTTCAGGACCGCTAGGAAACGGGCGAGCTCCTCTTCGGTGCTCACGAGGCGCAGCTCGTGGGTGACCCTCTGAGGGAACTTCGCCGCGAACCGGAACCCGGCCGGGGTCCGTTTGACCCACGACGCCGCCACCGAGGGGGGAGGGAGGCGGTAGAACGTTGAATTGACCTCCACGATCGGGAAAAGGCCGGCGTAGTAGCGGAGCTTGTCGCTCGCCCCACGGGGCGGGTAGACCCGCCCCGCCCACTCCGGATAATCCCAGCCGCTCGTGCCCAGGAGGATGTCGCTCATCCGCGCTCCTCGGGGACCGAACGCCATCGTGCCCGGTAAAGATTGCGCTCGAGGGGAACGGCCCTTCCGAGGGCGGCGTTCGTCCCACACGAAGGGTTATGGCGTGGGTCCGGGTTCGGCTCGCGGCCGTGTATCCCATCAGCTACGTGCGGGAATCCGCGGACGCGCTCAAGGCGGGCCTCGCGGCTCGGGGGCGCGACCCGGCCGAGGTCGACCGCCTCCTTACGCTCGACCGCGAACGACGGGCGGTCGGGGAGGAGGCGAACCGTCTTCGCGCCGAGCGGAACCGGGGCGCTCATCGGGTCGCCGAGACCGCGAAGTCCTCTGCCCCGGCGGACGACCACGACCGGGCCCGGCTCGGCGAGCTCCGGGACCGGATCCGGGACCTCGAGGCGCGCTCGAGCACGCTCGACGCCAAGATCCATGACCGCCTGCTCCTGCTCCCCCAGAACCCCCATGCGAGCGTCCCTCGAGGAAAGGACGCGAACGACAACGTCGAGGTGGCCCGCTTCGAACCCCGTCGCCCGCCCCCGTCCGCCCCCCGGCCACACTTCGAGGTCGGCCACGACTTGAACCTGCTCGACGAGGAGCGAGGGGCGAAGGTCGCCGGCGAGGGGTTCTACGTCCTCTGGGGCGACCTCGCCCGGCTCGAGTACGCGCTCATCCGGTTCATGCGGGAGCTGCACCGCTCCCGGGGGTACACCGAGGTCGCGGTTCCGATCCTCGTTCGGAGCGAGTCGATGGTCGGCACCGGCCAGCTACCGAAGTTCGCCGAGGACTCCTACCAGGTGAAGCCCGACGACCTGTGGCTCGTGCCGACCGCGGAGGTCCCCGTCACGAACCTCTTCCGCGACGAAGTGCTTTTGGCCGAGGACCTGCCGGTCCGTCTGTTCGCCTACACCCCCTGCTTCCGACGTGAGGCGGGCGGGCACGGTGTCGAGACGCGCGGGATCGCGCGGGTCCATCAGTTCGACAAGGTCGAGCTCGTACAGTTCACGACCCCCGAGTCCTCCTACGACGCACTCGAGGAGCTCCGCGCCGAGGCCGAGGAGGTCCTGCGGCGCCTCGACCTCCCGTTCCGTACGGTGAGCCTGTGCACGGGCGACCTCGGCGAGAAGGCCGCGAAGTGCTACGACCTCGAGCTCTGGGCGCCCGGTGGGAAGCGCTGGCTCGAGGTGAGCTCCATCTCGAACTTCGAGGCGTACCAGGCGGTCCGCGCGAACGTTCGCTGGCGCCGTCACCAATCGTCCCGCCCCGAGCCGGTGCACACCCTCAACGCGTCGGGGGTAGCGCTCCCTCGGCTCGTCATCGCCATCCTCGAGAACTACCAGACCGACGACGCCCGCATCGAGATCCCCGACGCGATCCGGGAAGAGATGGGCGGGGCGCGGTATCTCGAACCGAACCCGTTCGTCGGAGAGCGGGAACTCGCGCGGGGGCGACACCCTCGCCGTCCCTCGGGGGGCCCCGAATCCCCGTCTAGGAAATCCTAATAGCCCGCCTCGCTCGAACGGGCGGAGAGGCCGGCGATGGTCCAGGTCGACATTGACATCGCCAAGTGCACGGGCTGCTCCCACTGCAAGGACGTCTGCCCGGTCAATGTGTTCGACCTGCGTCCCCGCGACCGGGTCCCGGACGTCGTGGACGACCCCGCGGTCGGGGCGAAGTTCCAGTTCCGGGGAGAGAAGTCCCTCGCCGTCAACGGTCCGGAGTGCATCGTCTGCGAGGCGTGCCTGTTCGAGTGCGAAGGCGAGTGCATCCTCATCACGGACGACGAGAACCACGTCCACTTCTCCGTGTACAAGTAGCCGGGCCGACGATGCCCATCCCCGCTCGCTTCTTCCGGTCGAGGCACGAGCTCCGGGCGTGGTTCGAGGCGCATCACGCGGACGCCCCGGAGCTCTGGGTCGGCTTCCATAAGGCGCACACTGGGAAAGCGGGAGTCGTGTACCTCGAGGCGGTCGAGGAAGCTCTCTGCTTCGGATGGATCGACACAACGGTGCGCCGGATCGACCGCGACCGCTACGCGAACCGGTTTACCCCGCGGCGTCTCGGCAGCCAGTGGAGCGCCGTCAACCGCCGACGGTTCGTCGAGCTCGAGCGGGCCGGACGGGTCCACAAATCGGGCCGAGCGGCCTTCGAGCGGCGGCCGACGAGGGAAACGGTACAGTACACGAGCGAGCAGATCTTTCGCTTCGCTCCGACGTTCGTCGCGCGCCTGCGAAAGCAGCCCGCCGCCGAACGGTTCTTCCGGTCCCGCCCCCGCGGTTACCGACGACGGGCGACCTTCTGGGTGATGAGCGCGGCCCGCCCCGAGACACGGGAACGTCGCTTCGAAACGCTGCTCGCCGCGTCGGCCGCGCGGACGGTCCCGGCCCCGCTCCTCCTTCCTGGCGAGGTGGCCCCGCGCCCCTCCAACCCTCCGGCCCCTCGGGTTCGGGCCGTCCGGGCGGAGGCCCGGCGCCTTCGTCAGGCGCGCCCCGGCGCCCTTAAATAGCCCGGAACCCCCGCCGACGCTACCGTGCCCGAGCCGTCGAAAGAGACGGGGCGAACCGTCGTGATTGGTGAGCGGGAGCTGGCGATCGGGTTTCGCCTGATCGGGCTCAAGGACGTCGTCGAGGTCACTCCGGAGAACTCGGTCGCGGAGTTCCAGCGGGCGATGACCGGAGGGTACGCCCTCATCATCGCGACCCAATCGATCCGCGCTCGGCTGTCGGAGGCGCAACGGGCAACTGCCGACGGCTCGCTCGATCCCCTAGTCGTCTTCGTTCCGACCTCGGCCGGCGAGTACGAGGTCGAGAGCGTCGAGGCACTCGCCAAACGCGTCCTGGGCGTCACCCTCTCGGTGGCGACGTAACGGAGGAAAGGAGATGGTAGGATCCGTCGCGCGGGTATCCGGTCCGGTCGTCATCGCCGAGGGGCTGGTCGACGCGAAGATGTACGACGTCGTCCACGTCGGGACGCTCGGCCTGGTCGGAGAGATCATCCGTCTCGTGGGAGGGACGGCGACCGTCCAGGTCTACGAGGACACGACCGGCATCCGTCCGGGAGACCCGGTCGAGACCACCGGGCAGGCTCTCAGCGTGGAGCTGGGTCCCGGGCTATTGAAGTCAATCTACGACGGGGTCCAGCGCCCGCTGGATGTCATCCAGAAGAACGTCGGCGACTTCATCACGCGCGGGACGTCGGCCGCCCCGCTCGACGAGAAGGCTGTGTGGGCGTTCACCGCGACCGCGAAGGTCGGGAGCGATGTGACCCCCGGCACCATCCTCGGAACGGTCCAGGAGACGGCGCTCATCCTGCACAAGATCCTCGTTCCGCCCGGGCTTCGCGGGACCCTCTCTGAGCTCGCGAGCGGGGCGTACACCATCCGCGACCGCATCGGCTCCGTCGAGACCCCCACGGGCACCGTCCCGCTCACTCTGACCCACAAGTGGGTCGTGCGCATCCCCCGTCCGGTCACCCAGAAGCTCCCTCCCGACATCCCCCTCGTGACGGGCCAGCGGGTCATCGACACGTTCTTCCCGGTCGCGAAGGGCGGGACGGCGTGCATTCCGGGGCCGTTCGGGAGCGGCAAGACCGTCACTCAACAACAGCTCGCGAAGTGGGCGGACTCGGACATCGTCGTCTACGTCGGATGCGGGGAGCGCGGCAACGAGATGGCCGAGGTGCTCGCCACGTTCCCGAAGCTTCTCGACCCGAAGTCGGGACGGCCGCTCATGGAGCGGACCGTGCTGATCGCGAACACCTCCAACATGCCGGTCGCCGCTCGAGAGGCGAGCGTCTACACCGGGATCACGATCGCGGAGTACTATCGGGACATGGGCTACGACGTCGCCCTGATGGCGGACTCGACCAGCCGGTGGGCCGAGGCGATGCGCGAGATCTCGGGCCGCCTTGAGGAGATGCCCGGTGAGGAGGGCTATCCGGCGTACCTCGGCCGGCGCGTCGCGGAGTTCTACGAACGCGCCGGTCGTGTCGTCACCCTCTCGCCCGAGGGACGAACCGGGTCCATCACCGTCGTCGGGGCCGTCTCGCCTCCCGGCGGGGACACCTCCGAGCCGGTCAGCCAGAACACGCTGCGCATCGCGCGTGTCTTCTGGGCGCTCGATGCCTCGCTCGCCTCCCGTCGCCACTTCCCGTCCATCAACTGGCTCCAGAGCTATTCGCTCTACACGAGCGACCTCGAGCCGTGGTACGCCGCGTCGCTCTCGAAGGACTTCACCGCCCTCCGCCAGAAGGCGCTCGAGACCCTTCAGAAGGAGTCTGAGCTCCAGGAGATCGTCCAGCTCGTCGGCGTCGATGCGCTCCCCGAGCGGGAGAAGGCGGTCCTGGACGTCGCGCGGATGCTCCGCGAGGACTACCTCCAGCAGAGCGCCTATGACGAGGTCGACACCTACACCTCGATCCAGAAGCAGGCCCGCATGCTGCGGACGATCCTTCGGTTCGGGGACCTCGAGCAGGAGGCGATCGGCAAGGGCGCGACCGTCGCCGAGATGCAGAAGCTCCCGGTGCGGACGAAGCTGTCGCGGATGAAGTGGATCCCGGAGGCCCAGGCCCAGCAACAGTTCGACGAGATCGAGCGAGAGACCGACCTGGCCGTCGGCGCGCTCATCGCTCCGGGAGGGAACTGATGGCCGCGAAAGCACCGAGCTCGGCCCCCGCGCCGCCGGCGGTGCCGGTCGACTATCGGACCATCGACCGGGTCGCCGGGCCGCTCTTGTTCGTACGGGACGTCGCGAACGCGGCGTACGGCGAGATCGTGGAGATCCAGCTCCCGAGCGGAGAGCGGCGCCAGGGACAGGTGCTCGACTCCCGCAAAGGCCTCGCGATCGTCCAGGTGTTCGGCCCAACGATGGGCATCAGTCTCGAGCGGACGAGCGTGAAGTTCCTCGGCGAGGTCGCGACCCTGCCCGTCTCGGACGAGATGCTCGGCCGCGTCTTCACGGGCCTCGGCGAGCCGCGCGACGGCGGCCCGCGGATCGTGAGCGAGACCCGACTCGAGATCGTCGGGAGCGCGATGAACCCGTACTCGCGCGAGGAGCCGAGCGAGTTCATCCAGACCGGAATCTCTACGATCGACGTCAACAATACCCTGGTGCGCGGCCAGAAGCTGCCCATCTTCTCGGGCGCCGGCCTTCCGCACAACCAGATCGCGGCCCAGATCGTCCGCCAGGCGAAGCTTCGCGACTCCTCGGAAGGGTTCGCGGTCGTCTTTGCGGCGATGGGGATCACGAGCGAAGAGGCGAACTACTTCCTCCGGGAGTTCGAATCGACCGGAGCGCTCGAGCGCGCCGTCGTCTTCCTGAACCTCTCCTCGGACCCCTCCATGGAGCGGGTCGTGACGCCGCGGATGGCGCTCACCGCCGCCGAGTTCCTCGCCTACGAACGCGACCTCCACATCCTGGTCGTCCTCACCGACATGACGAACTACTGCGAGGCGCTCCGCGAGGTCTCCGCGGCGCGGGAGGAGGTCCCGGGGCGCCGCGGCTACCCGGGGTATCTCTACACTGACCTCGCGACCCTCTACGAGCGAGCGGGGAAGATCCACGGTCGCAAGGGGTCGATCACCCAGATCCCGATCCTCACGATGCCCGCGGATGACGTGACGCACCCGATCCCGGACCTTACGGGCTACATCACCGAAGGCCAAGTGTACATCAGCCGGGACCTCCAGCGCCGCGGGATCTACCCGCCGATCGACATCCTGCCGTCGCTCTCGCGCCTGATGGGCCAGGGGATCGGCAAGGGACGCACGCGGGAGGACCACCGCGGGGTCTCCGACCAGCTGTTCGCGGCCTACGCGACGGGGAGGGACCAGCGGTCGCTCTCCGCCATCGTCGGCGAGGAGGCGCTCAGCGAGACCGACCGGCTCTACCTCAAGGCGGCCGACCGGTTCGAGACGGAGTTCGTCAACCAGCGACCCGACGAGGACCGGTCGATCGACGAGAGCCTCGCCCTTGCTTGGGACATCCTCGCGGACCTCCCCGACTCGGAGCTGAAGCGGATCCGCCCGGAGTTCATCGAGAAGTACCGGCCGAAGCGGGTGGCCCCTCCCTCGTAGGTGGCGACGAACCGACGATGCCGGCCGAAACCGTCCGACCGACCCGCCTCGAGCTCCTGCGGACCCGCCGGCGGATCGTGGTCGCGACGAAGGGCCTCAACCTCCTCAAGCTGAAGCGCTCCGCGCTGATCGTCGAGTTCTTCGCCCTCTCGCGGGAGGCGATGAAGCTGCGCGGCGACCTACGCGCACGCATCGAACGCGGCTACGAATCGATTCGGATGGCCGAGATGCTGGAGGGTCCGACCCGGCTCGAGAACATCTCGAGCCTCCTTCCCGACATCGCGCCGGTCGCCGTTACGACCAAGAACGTCATGGGGGTCCGCACGCCCCGGGTCGACCGTGGCGGCTACGAGCCGACCCCGACCGCCGACCTACTCGACCTGCCCGTCTCCGTCCAGGAGTCGGTCCGCCGCTTCCAACGGATCTACCAGGTCGTTCTCGACATCGCCGAGAAGGAGAACGCCCTACGACGCCTGCTGAAGGAGATCGAGAAGACGAAGCGCCGGGCGAGCGCGATCGAGAACGTCCTCATCCCGAGGCTCCAGGGCGTGGTCCGGTACATCAAGTTCCGATTCGACGAGATCGAACGCGACGCGTTCAGCATGCTCAAGACCGTCAAGCGGAAGATGGAACAGGAGGGCACCGGTGCGAGCGCCGCCTAACGCCGCGGTCCGGCGATTCGCCACCTGGTGGGGGGTCAGCATCGCGGTCCGACTCGCCGCGGTCGCGGTCCTCGTCCTGCTCGTGCTGAAGTTCCTCGGAGGGTTCTAACGATGGCGACCACCACCGTCGGAGCGGCCGCGCCCGCTTCGGTCGAGGCGCTGAAGCGCGTGAAGGCGACCGAGGCCGAGTGGGACGCCCGCCTGAAAGCGGCCCGCGAGGAGGCCGCGGCGACGCTCCGCCGCCTCCGGGACGACGGGGACATCGCGGTGAAGGCCGCGGAGGCCGAGGCGGACCGGAACCGGACCGTTCGGCTCGAGCACGCCCGGGCCGAGACCACCGAGGAAGCCGAGGCGATCGTCTCCGACGGCCGTCGGGCCGCGGAACGCGCCGCGCTCGGCGAGGGTCGTCGCCCGGCGGACAAGAAGGACGCGATCCTCGACGTCGTTCTGGGCTCGTTCGGGAAGGACTAGGGGTCGAGCGTGGTGCTGCGCCCGGTCCGGATGGCAAAGGTCGGCCTTCTCGGTCTCAAGGAGGACGAAGAGCGGACCCTCACCGTTCTCCATGACCTGAGGCTGGCCCAGGTCGAGCCGCTGTCGCCCGAGGCGATGGCCGAGCTCGGGCCCGAGCGCGGCCCCGAGACGTTGCGTCAGGTGGGCGACGAGACGCTCCGGTTCCGGGGCCTCCTAAGCGCCCTCCCTCCTGTACGGGCCGGACCGCCCCGCCGCTTCGATTCGGTCGCGGAGATCCTCGCGGCCGCGAAGACGGTCCCGGTCGACGCCGAGGTCGGGGAGCTCAAGCGCGAGGACGACCGGCTCGCCACCGAGGAGAAGGCGACGGCCGCCACGGCCCAGCTGCTCGAGCGGCTCTCGTTCTATCCCGACCGGCTCGAGTTCCTGGACTCCCGCAGCTTCCTCACCTTTTACGGGGAAGCGTCCCCCGAGGACTACGCGGCGTTCGCGGCCGCCCTCCCGGCCCAGGACGATGTGCAGGTGTTGCTCGGTCCACCGGGCGAGCCCGTGCGGTTCCTGCTCCTGCTCCCGACCGGGGGCGCGGACACCGTGTCGCGGCTGCCGCAATCCCGTGGGGTCCGCCTCACGGGGGTGCCGCGGCTCCAAGGGACGGTCGCCGAAGAGCTCGCGAGAGTCCGCGCCCGGGATGTCGAGACCGCCCGACGTCGCCGCGAGATCGCCGCCCGTCTCGGCGTAATCTCACACGAATGGTACCCTCTCGTGAGCGCGATCGGGGAGGCCCTCGAGATCGAGAACCGAAAGGCGGAGGTCGTCTCCAAGCTCGGCGCGAGCCGGGCCGCCTTCGCCCTCGAGGCCTGGGTCCCCGAGCGGGACATCGTCCGGCTCGAGGCGGTCGTCGAGCGGGCCAGCGGAGGCCGGACCTTCTTCTACCGCGTTCCGACCACGGAAGAGCCTCCGACCATGATGGCGAACCCGCGCGGCGTGCGCCGGTTCGAGTTCTTCGTGCGCTTCTACTCAATCCCGCAGGCGACCGAGTGGGACCCGACCCTCGTCTTCGCAATCGCCTTCCCGATCTTCTTCGGCTTCATGCTCAGCGACTGGGGCTACGGTCTCGTCATCCTCCTGATCTCGCTGTGGATGATCGCCGGGTTCCCGGCCGCCCGGTACCTGCCGAAGTTCGGCCGCAACTTCGTCAAGATGATCATGGGCCCGAAAGGGATGCAGCAGCTCGCCTACGCGCTCCTCCCCGGATGCGCGATCGCGATCGGTCTCGGGCTCTTCGCGAACGAGTTCTTCGGCTACCCGCTCTTGACCGTGCTGTTCGGCTACTCGGGACCGGTCCTGAACAAGACCGTCCCGACCTACCTGCTCCTCGCCGGGTTCGTCGGCCTCGGCATGGTGGTCCTTGGTTTCTTCATGGGGGCCCTGAAGGAGTACTTCCACCACCACCCGAGGGGTGTGGTCGCGAAGAGCGGCGGGATCCTCTTCGCCCTCGGGGTCGCGTTCTTCGGCCTCGCGGTCATCCACCGGGCGACCTCGATCTCCGCCGACCCGCTCATCGTAGTCTGGTACGCCTGCCTCGGGGTCGGCCTCGCGATGCTCCTCTTTGGCGAGGGTCTTCAGATGGGGATGATGGGGCTGATCGAGGTCGTGAGCCACATCCTGTCGTACACGCGTCTCGTCGGGATCCTGCTCGCGAGCGCCATCCTCGCGCTCGTCATCAATACGATCGGGGGCGGCCTCGTGCTCGGCGGGACGGTGGTCGGAATCGTGGCCGGCCTCGTCATCATCGTCATCGGCCAGTCGTTCAACGTCATCATCGGCGTCTTCGAGCCGGGGATCCAGGGGGCGCGGCTGATCTTCGTCGAGTACTTCTCGAAGTTCTACTCCGGCAACGGGAAGGTCTTTCGGCCGTTCGGGGCCCCACGGACCCACACCGTCTCCTCCCTAGAGGGGGAAGGAGCGCTCCCGGCGGGACCCATCGTCCGGACCCCCGGCGAGTGAGGCGTCCGGGCCGCGGCCTACAGGCGCGGCGAGACGAGCAGCGGGGTCAGCCGCTCCGCGGAGACCCCGTACAGACGACCGAACACGGCGCGGCGAAGGTCGCTGCGCTCGAGCTCGTTGCGGAGCAGGAAGGCGAAGATCACGCTGAGCGAGAGCGGGTACGTCCTCAACCGCTTCAGCTCGGAGCTGGCACGCTCGCGTTCGAGCGCGACCTCGTAGCCCGTGAGGCTATCGGCCGACGCATACTCGCTCGCACCCTCCGCGATGGAGGGGAACCGGGGCGCGAGGCGCTCGGCGAGCTCGGGGACGCTCCGGGCCCCATAGAGGTCGGATGCGAACGCCGTGGTCGACGTGCCCCCGTCGATCCACCGGGCGAGGACGTCCTCGACCGGGAGGTGGTGGTCCTTCCCCTTGAGGAGGAGGAGGGCGTTCCGCGCGTCGATCTCGCTCTGGACGAGGCCGCGCACGACCCACTCGTCGCCCTGGTAGAAGCGCGCGTGGGCGAGGACGTTCCGGTAGTACTCCTTGTCGAGCGCGAGCAGGATGGGGAAGATGTTGTGCGTCCGTTCGAACACCTCGAGGAACGGCAGGATCGTCGCCCCGTAACCGTACTTCACGAGCGAGGTGACCATCGCTTCGACGGTCGTCTGGCTGAGCAGGATGCGGAAATCGTCCAGGTTCATCGCGCCCGCGTAGAGCCCGGCCGGGATCTCGCGGCTCGAGATCAGGTGGTCCTCGGTCTCGGTCACGCCGCGGCCCTTCGCCTTCGCCGTGAGGATCATTTCGATGTTCTGGATGTCCCAACGACCCAGGTACGCCTCGACGATCGGGCGTCCCGCGAACGGGGTCGCCTCGAAGGCATGCCGGTTCCGTCGTACGAACGTGCGGTTGATCGCGAGCTCGACCAGGGAGACGCCGGAGTGGGTCGCTCGGACCCGGGCCACGTCCTCGGCGTACGGCGTTGTTTCGAGGACCTTCGCGAACTCGTTCGGGTCCTTCGTGGCGAGGAGCTGCGGAAACGTCTCCTTGGGAAGGAACGCCGGGAACTCCGGGTTCAGTCGACCGAGTGCGCTCGCGTACGGAGAGGTCGCCATGGTATCGGTCTACGCGAGCAGCTCGCGGACCCGGTCCTCGCGCAGCCGGAGGAGCTCGTCGAACGAGAGGTTCAGCCGGCGGCTCCCGTCGGGTGTCTCGGCGACGAGGCCTCCGAGGATCGGCTGGGGCGTCGGGTCGAAGCTCTTCCCCGCGGCCTTGGCGAGGAGCACCGCGTCCTCGGCGCGTCCCGATACACGGATCGGCTTTCCGAGCGAGTCGGTGGCGGCGGCGACCATCCGCTTCAGCACGGTCGGGTACTGCGGCGACCGCGTGTACTCCTGGAGGAGGGTTCGGGTCTCCGCGAGTGCGCTCTCGAGCCGCTTCTCCCGGGCCTCGTAGAGCAGCTTCCGCGCCCGGAGCTTCGCCGCAGCCAGGCGCTGCGCGCGCTCGTGAGCGACCTCGGCGTCGGTCGCGCGGGCACTCCCTGAATGGATCTGCTCGAGGCGACGGTCCGTCTCCGCGAGGATCTTCGCGGCGTCGGCGTCCCGGCCCGAGGTAATCGCGGCTAGGTCGGCCTCGCCGCGGCGGCGAATCTCGTCGACGAGGCTTTCGAGGCTCATGGATGCGGACGGGGCGCCTACGTGATGACCCCAAGCAAGAGGATAATCCCTAGCACGAATCCGATGATCCAGAGCGTCTCGGGGATGACGAAGAAGAACAGCACCTGACCGAACTTCTCCGGCTTCTCGGCGATAATCCCCATGCCGGCCGCCCCGATACCTGACTGAGCCATTCCGGTTCCGATCAGTCCTCCCGCAATGGCAATCCCGGCCGCGAGCGTCGCGATGTCACCTGTCACCATGGGCTATCCCGGGCGGGCGAACAAGGTAGGGTATATAACCCGAGACTACGGGAGGGGAGTCTATCCACCGCCGAAGAATCTAGCCCCTGGGGGAGGGGGGCGGTGTCTCCTCTCGAGTCGGGCTCGCGGCCGCGCTTTCCCGCGCCCGGGATTGGGCTTTGGCGCGGACCTTCATGACGAGCGCGATCGAGCCGACCCACGCGACGAACCCGAGCGACCAAGCAGCGAAGCAGACGGGGCAGAGCGCGTGAATCTCGACGAACTCCTCGTAGGCGAAGTAGATGGCGACCGCCACTCCCGCGGTCGTGAGGAGGAGCAATAGGTACGGCCAGAGGAGCTCCTTGCGCCGGGATTCCGCTATCCCGGCCACGAGCAGGATGAGGACGAACCCTCCGATCCCCACGAACGGGTCCGAGATTCCGAACAGGGTGGTCCTCCCGCTGTTCGCGACGGCGGCGCACGAAACGTACGAGTTGACCGTGCAGAGCGATTGCAGCGACGCCTGGACCGTCTCGAGGTAGGTGAAGATCGCGAAGATGAGGCCGAGCCCGGCGGCGAGGTAGATGACCGACCGGATCGTGCGCGTGCGCATCCCGAACCCTACCGGATCTGACCGAGGTCGCTTCTGACCGACGCCAGTGTAGTGGGGCTCCATCCCGAGGTGAACGGCTGCGAGCCCAAGTTTCCAGTCGTGGCCCCGGCCGACTTCGCCATGAAGGCCATCATCCACCAGGTCTGCCCCTGAACTACGCTCCACGCCGTCCCGTTCTCGTTCTGGACCTCGCTCAGGACCTGTTGGGGCGTCTCCGAGCCGAATTGGTTGGGCGGGCTGATGAGCGACGAACCGCCATGGATGTACTGGCCGTTCACGGCCACGAACGGGATGGAGCTGCCGGAGTAGGCGCTGACGTACGCCTGCTCGACGCAGTTCGAGGTGCTCGGGAAGTTCCCCGACACCCCGGAGGTGTCCTCGTTCACTACGAACGTGAGGTAGGAGGAGGAGTACTGGGCGTTGGCGAGAACGATCTCCTGAATGGAATCTTCGGCGGAGTACATCAGCGATGTCCCGCTCACGGTTCCGAACCCGCTAAGCGCCTTCCAGATGACCCAACTGCTCGCGGAGCAGTACGGGCACCAGGTCGCGCCGTAGTAGTAGACAACAGGTAGGCCGTTCTCCTGCCAGGGGGAGACCTTCACAGAAATCCAGCCGGGGGGCGGTTCGGTCGTCCCCGACGACGCCGAAGGGAGGACCGGGCAGCCGAAGAAGAGGATGCCGCCGAGGGCGATGACCCCCGAGACCACGAGGCCGAGCACGATGCCCGTCACCAGGGTCGTGCGGTAGACCTTCGACCAGCGTGCCTTGGTCGAGCGGAACAGGCCGAAGAGAAGAAGGAACGCCACGAGGACGAGGACCAGGGCGAGGTACGGGATCGCCGGTAGGATCAGGCCGACCGGCGAGGGAACGATGTAGGCGATGACGAACCAGATCCCGAAGATCGGTACCAAGAGGTAGCCGATGCGCGGGAGCGTCCACTTCCGCTCCGCCTTCTCCCGCTCTTCCTTGGACGGGGCCGCGGCCTCGGGCGTTTCGCCCTGACGACGCTGGCGCGATCGCTGCCGGTGGTACAGTCCGCGAAGGGCGCGGCCCGTTTCCTGGACGGACGTATCGGGGTGGAACCCGACCTTTGGGTCGTCCGCGATCTTGTCCCAGTCCCAGCCCTTCGACCGGAGCTCTTCCACCCGGTCCCAGTCGACCATCGACCGACCCACCGACCCACTCCTTTTCCCCTTTTGCCCCGAAAGGGGGTGGTGCGCCCTGGGGGCCTACCGCCCATCGACCTTTTACCCGGGACAAGGTGCGGCGGTCTGATGCGCCTCACCTTCCTCGGCACCGCCGGCTCGTGGCCCACCAAGGAGCGGTCGGCCAGCGCGATCGCGCTCGATATGGAGACGGAGCTCGTGCTGCTAGACTGTGGGGAGGGCACCCAGCGTCAGTTCTTCCAGTCGTCCGCCTCGTTCATGCGGGTCCGACGGATCTTCGTGACCCACTTCCACGGCGACCACTTCCTCGGTCTCCCGGGCCTCATCCAGAGCATGTGCCTCAACCATCGTACCGAACCGCTCGACATCTACGGACCCCCCGATGCCGAGGAGATGATCGGGCGGGCCCTCAAGATGGGATACTTCACTCTCCGCTTTCCGGTTACCGTCCATGCGCTCTCCCCCGGGTCGACGGTCGAGCTCGAGGGCTACGCGGTGCGGACGGCGGCTGCCATCCACCCCGTACCCTCGCTCGCCTACCGTGTCGAGGAGGGGGCGAAACGAGGTCGGTTCGATGGCGAGAAGGCCCGCTCTCTCGGGATCCGCGGTCGGGATTTCGCGAAGCTCGAGGCAGGGGAACCGGTCCATGTCGGCTCAACGGTCGTCCACCCCTCCGACGTAATGGGACCGGCGCGTCCCGGGCGGACCGTGGTCTACTCGGGCGATACCGCCCCCTCGGAGGAGGTCCGACGCCTCGCCCACCGTGCGACCGTCCTCATCCACGAGGCGACGGTCTCCCAGGAGCTCGAGGCGGAGGCGAACGAGTGGGGTCACTCGTCGGCCCGTCAAGCGGCCGAGCTCGCGAACTCGGCCGAGGTGGCCACCCTCTTCCTTACTCACTTCTCGGCGCGGTACAAGGAGCTCGAGCCGCTCGAATCTGAGGCCCGCATCCTTTTTCCAGGCTCCCTCGCTGCTCGGGACCTCCTCGATCATCTCATCCATCAACCATGATCCGGGCCGACCTCCTCGTTACCGACATCGGCGAGCTCGCGACCCTCGCCCGGGGGCCCGTGCCCCGCATCGGGAGAGGCGCCGAGGAGCTCGGGCTCCTCACCGACGCGGCGCTCGCCGTCGTCGAGGGGCGTTTCGCCTGGGTCGGACGCGAACGCGCCCTGTCCCGGGCCGTCCGCCTGCGCCCGGGCGGCCGCCGGCTCTCGGCGAACGGCGGGGTCGTGGTTCCCGGGTTCGTGGACGCCCACACCCACGTCCTCTTCGCGGGCGACCGTGCGTTCGAGCTCCCGCTGAAGGTGCGCGGGGTCGGTTACGCCGAGATCGCCCGGGCCGGCGGAGGCCTCTACGCGACCGTTCGGGCGACCCGGGCCGCCTCCGACGCGGCCCTGCTCGCGGCGACCGCCGCTCGACTCCGTCGCATGGGAGGATGGGGAACCACGTCCGTCGAGGTGAAGTCGGGCTACGCCCTCACGACCGAGGGCGAGCTACGGCTCCTTCGCCTCATCCCCCGGCTCGCCCGACGCACCGGTCTTGAGCTCGTGCCGACCTTCCTCGGCGCGCACGCGGTCGCGCCGGAGTACCGCTCGCGGCCCGATGCCTACGTCGACCTCCTCATTCGAGAGGCACTCCCGAGGGTCGCGAAAGAGAGACTCGCCCGATTCTGTGACGTCTTCTGCGAACCGGGGTTCTTCTCCGTCCGCCAGTCCGAGCGGCTCCTCCGCGCCGCGCTCGCCCTCGGGCTCGGCGTCAAGATCCACGCTGAAGAGTTCGTCCTGTCAGGAGGGGCCCGCCTCGCCTCCCGGCTTCATGCCGTGTCGGCCGAGCACCTCCTCGCGGCGCGCTCGGAGGACCGCGCGCTCCTCGCGAAGAGCGGCGTCACGGCCGTGCTCCTCCCCGTCACGGCGCTCACTGCCTCTCCCGGCGTCCGGAGCCCCGGTCGGGAGATGGTCGACGCCGGGGTCCCGGTGGCCCTTGGCACGGACTGCTCCCCGAACTCCTGGGTCGAGGCGATGCCCATCGTGCTCGCGCACGCCGTCCACTCCGCGCGGCTCTCGCCAGCGGAAGCCCTGACGGCGGCGACGGTGAACGCGGCGCACGCGGTCGGCCTCAAGGAGGCCGGCATGGTCGCCCCCGGTCGACCCGCCGACTTCGCGGTGTTCCCCGTCCGCTCCGTCGACCAGCTAGGATACCGTTTCGACGTGATTCCGGGCTCCGTTTTCCGTCAGGGAAACCCGATTTCTCCCCCGACACTCCGTCAGTAATTCTAAATAGGGGGGCCCCACTCCTCGCCCTCGAGGTCGCCAAAATGGCGGAGCGTGTAGGTAAGGAGCAGATCAAGCGAGAGAAGGGATACCTGTACTATCTCGGTAAGGATGGGTACCTCTGGAAGACCCCGACGAAGCTGAACAAGTCCGGCCGCAAGGGACGCGTCGGCACGGAGAAGATCACCCGTCAAGACGGCTACATGTATTTCCTTGACAAGAAGGGGTTCATCTCGCGCGCCAAGATGAAGAACGCCTGAACGGCGTCACCCTTTCTTGGGGGCCTTCCTTCGGGAAGGTTCCCCTCCCTCTTTTTTCCGCTCTCCACGGAAGCGACGCACGGACCGCGATACGGCCGATGTACCGCCTTCGCCCTTCCGGGCCGTCGCCGCGGGCCGCCTATGCCGCCGGGGCCGGCGCTGCGGTCGACCCGGGTCGGTACCGCGCCCAGAGCGCGTAGAAGAAGAGACCGAACAGGACGTCCGGGACGAGCACCACCGGTAGGAAGAGCTGGGTGGCGAGCCCGACCATGACGATCGGGACCAGGGCACCGAGGGCCAGCATCGTGAGCGCGGCTTCGCTCCCGCCGCGACCGACCGACCGACGCACGAACAGGAATAGGGTGCCGCTGAGGAGCAGTTCTACCGCGATCGTCGTCGGTGGCCAAAGGGAGGCCGTGTTGCCGAGCCCGGGCACTAAGAGCAGAATCGGGTAGAAGGCGATCCCGAGCCCGAAGAACCATCCCGAAGCAAGGCGAGGACCGGGGTTCACGGGGTCCAGCGTACCGTGCGGGAGCCGGCGCGTGACCGCATAGAGGATCCCGGCGAGAACGACGGCCGACACGAGCAGCCACGGCGCGGTCCGCCAGTATCCGGTGGCGAAGACCAGAACGCCGATGTCGAGGGCGTAGACGACGAGCGCGAGTGGGATCTGTCGGTTCGAGAGGAGCGGGCGGCCTCTCGTCTCGGGAAGCGCGAGACCGAGGAGGAGGATTGGAAGCCCGACGCTGAGGACGATATGCACGCCGAGCACCCCGACCGACCAGACCCAGTTGACGCCGGCGAACCGCCCGTAAGACCCCAGCGTGCCGACGACCGACGCGTGGGGGTTGAACATCGTGCTGAGCGCGGTTCCCTCTTCGAGGAGACCGTAGGCAGCGCCCAGCAGGAGCACTCCCGCCCAGCCCGGCCTCCACCGAACGAACGCCTCTCGGACCAGAAGGACCCCGGGCCCGTAGAGACCCAGGTTGAGGGCGAGGAAGAGGAGGAACCCACCGGGTGCGTAGACGAGCGCCGCGACCGGTGTCGAGCCCGAGAGGTACTCGGGGATGCCGGGGGTGAAGCAGAGGAAGAGGAGGACGGGGTGTCGGCGGAAGAACGCCACCGTTCGAGGGAACGGAGCGGCGCGGACTCCCTTCGTCATCAGGAGGACCGGGTCGATTCCCGTACTTAGAACCGGGTCGCGGTCGGAAATTCGGAACTTCTCTTACCAAGGAACGGCGTGTGCGCTTCGGACGACGCGATTTTCGACGCTGTCGCCGAGCCGACGACCAAGCAGACTTATACCGGATGACTCTTGGCTCGAACCCGGAGGGTTTTCACGGTGTCCCGAGCGACACCATTCGCGCGCCCGACCGTCGACGACCGGTGCGAAACAGCCCCTCGACTGGGCCGTTTCAGGGACCGGCCGATGGCTTAGGCCCTCGCGTGGTGTTATTACCTATCGGTCGGGAAGCCCCATCGATCCTTCAGGAGTGAAGCCGTCATGGCAGTCGCCAAGAAACGCACCGCGCCCGCGTCGGACGAGCCGGTCGGACGACCCGCCGCTCGCATCGGGCGTGAACCGATTCCCGTGCCTCGTCTCGTTCCTCGCGGAAAGACGGCGTTCGACACGGTCCAATGGAGGACCCACGACGCCGTGATCAAGAACGCTGAGGGAAAGGTCATCTTCGAGCAGAAGGGGATCCGCGCCCCGACCTCCTGGTCGGAGACGAGCGTCAACATCGCCGCGTCGAAGTACTTCCGCGTCCTCCAGGGTCGCCGGGAGAACTCGATCGACGGGATGATCCGCCGCGTCTGCCACTTCATGGCAGAGCGAGGTCTCGACCTGGGTTACCTCGATACGCCCGACGAGGCGACGACCTTCGAGGAGAGCCTCTCGTACCTCATGGTCCAGCAGATGGCGGCGTTCAACAGCCCCGTCTGGTTCAACGTCGGCGTCCGCGAGCCGCCGCAGTGCTCGGCCTGCTTCATCCAATCGATCAACGACGACATGGACTCGATCCTGGCGCTCGCGACGAGCGAGGGCCGCCTGTTCAAGGGCGGGAGCGGGACCGGTACCAACCTCTCGCCGCTCCGCGGCAGCCATGAGCGGCTCGCGGGGGGCGGGATCGCCTCGGGTCCCGTTTCGTTCATGCGGGCGTTCGACGCCCTCGCGGGCGTCATCAAGTCCGGCGGGACGACCCGCCGCGCGGCGAAGATGGTCATCCTCAACATGGACCACCCGGACATCGTCGACTTCATCGACTGCAAGGTCCGCGAGGAGGACAAGGCGGCGGCCCTCATCCGGGAAGGCTACTCGGCCAACTTCGACGGGACCGACCCCGATTCCGCGTACGCGTCCATCGCCTACCAGAACGCGAACCACTCCGTTCGCGTCCCGGACGCGTTCATGGAGGCGGTCGTCCGCGACAAGGACTGGAAAACGTTCCTGCGGACCGACCACTCGGTCGCCGACACGTACCCGGCGCGCGAGCTGTGGCGCAAGCTCGCCTACGCGGCCTGGCGCTGCGGGGACCCCGGGGTCCAGTTCGACGACGTGACGAACGACTGGCACACGTGCCCGAACTCCGGCCGCATCAACGCGTCCAACCCCTGCAGCGAGTACCTATTCCTGGACGACTCGGCGTGCAACCTCGCGTCGATCAACCTGATGCGGTTCCTGGACGCGAAGGGACTGTTCGACATCGAGCAGTTCCGGCAGGCCGTCCGGACGATGATCCTCGCGATGGAGATCATCGTCGACGCTTCGAGCTACCCGACCGCCGCGATCGCCCAGAACTCGCACGACTACCGGCCGCTCGGCCTCGGGTACGCGAACCTCGGCGCCCTGCTCATGCACTATGGCCTCGCTTACGACTCGGACGCGGGGCGCACCCTCGCGGCCTCCGTCTCGGCATTCCTCTCGGCCGAGGGGTACCACATATCGAGCGAGATCGCGAAGCGGGTCGGCTCGTTCCCCGGCTTCGAGCGCAACCGCGCCCCCATGCTGCGGGTCATGGGGAAGCACGCCCGTGCGGCCGAGGAGATCCCCCACAACGACCCCCGCCTGACGTCGTTCGCCCAGGCCGCGGTCGACCGCTGGCACGACACCGTGAAGGCCGGCGAGCTCTGGGGCTACCGGAACGCCCAGATCTCGGTCATCGCGCCGACCGGCACGATCGGGCTCCTCATGGGCTGCGACACGCTCGGCCTCGAGCCCGAGCTCTCGCTCGTCAAGGTGAAGAACCTGGTCGGCGGCGGCGTCCTGCGCATGGTCAACCGGATCGTGCCGAACGGGCTCCTCGCCCTCGGCTACTCCCCGGACGAGATCCGGGCCATCACGGAGCACATCGAGAAGACCGGAACGATCGAGGGCGCCCCCGGCCTCGACCCCGAGGACCTCACGGTCTTCGACTGCGCGCTCGCCCCCGCCGGCGGCGCTCGGACGATCCCGCCGATGGGACATCTCAACATGCTTGGCGCGGTCCAGCCGTTCCTTTCGGGTGGGGCGTCCAAGACGATCAACCTCCCGAACGAGGCGACCATCGAGGACATCGAGAAGATCTACCTCGAGGCGTGGAAGCTTGGCATCAAGTCGGTTGCGCTCTACCGGGACGGCTGCAAGGCGTCCCAACCGTTCGAGACGGGAAAGGGCCGAGCCGGTGGAGCCCGAGTGGGGCCGCGCGGCCCGTCCCGGGAGCGTCTGCCAGACGAGCGGAAGGCGATCACGCATCACTTCTCGGTCGGCGGGCACGATGGGTACGTCACCGTCGGGCTCTATCCGGACGGACGGCCCGGTGAGCTCTTCTTCCGGGTCACGAAAGAGGGGTCGACCGTCAACGGCCTCATGGATTCGCTCGGGATCTCGATGTCGATGGCCCTCCAACACGGCGTGCCGCTGAAGGACCTCGTCCGCAAGCTCGCTCACCTTCGGTTCGAGCCCGCCGGGGCGACCAACAACCCGAGGATCCGTTTCGCGAAGTCGATCCCCGACTACGTGGCCCGCTGGCTCGCGCTCGAGTTCCTGACCGAGGACGAGCGGCGTGCGATCGGGCTCGAGGGCGCGGCGGAAGGGAACGGTAACGGCCACGCCACGGCGCCCGCGACCGGTGCCAAGACGGCAGCGTCCCACCCGACGACCGTGAAGTTCGAGACCCGCGCCCTGGACGCGTTCTCGGGAGGCTCGGGCGGCGCGAGCGAGGACGCTCCCTCCTGCGGGATTTGCGGCGGCATCATGGTCCGGTCGGGCACGTGCTACGCGTGCACGGTCTGCGGCTCCACGAGCGGTTGCTCGTAGGACCGCTGCGTTCCTCGCGTCCGTTCGCCCGGGCCTACGACGAGCGACTCGTCGCCACGGAGGGCGTCCGGTCCCCGGCCGTCGGAGCCGGGGCGCTGTCGGCCGAGGACGGAGCCTCGGAGCGGTTCCCATCGGCGTGGAACCGGTAGTTCCTCAGGCCGAACGACAGAACGAGCCCGACGAGGGCGACCCCCGCGGTGATCGCAAAGAGCACGACGAACCCGGTGGTCGACGGGACGCTCCTGGTGATGGGTCCGCCGGGGGCCAGGCCGACGACGACCGTGGCCGTGAAGCTCGCGGTCACG
>Ga0209039_10000592_pt1 | contig 35264 bp, 44 predicted proteins | sample BogFormECP12_OM1_FD_188238 | JGI IMG/M metagenome (GOLD analysis project Ga0209039, IMG submission 188238) | Bog forest soil microbial communities from Calvert Island, British Columbia, Canada - ECP12_OM1 (SPAdes) (version 2) | ecosystem: Environmental > Aquatic > Freshwater > Wetlands > Bog ... | reverse complement strand
CAACGTACCACCTCTGGGTCAAGGGTACCGCCACCATGGATGGCACCTATGACAACCAGCCGCCAATCATCACTCCGAACCAGAAAGGTGTCGCGGAAGACACAATCTACGCCCCCATGGGTATTGTAGATCTCTCCATCCCGGGCGATGGCGGTAGCTATGTATACCAGAACAGCGCAGGTCTGACCCTCTGGCAGGACGTTGCACATGGTGCGAACTATGGCCAGTATGTCAACGGCGTAGCTACCCCAACCGCTCAGGACACCGCAACCGCACTCGGTAACGGTACGTTCCTCTACGCCAACATCACCCTCGACCAGACCGGTACGAGGACTATCCAGTGGTCTACGACAAACTGGACCAAGGCGCAGCAGTACACCTTCCGTGTCGAGCAGAACTTCGGCGGTTCAACCGGCTTCAAGAGCGATGAGGTTATCGTTCAGGTCCAGAAGGGAGCAGTCACCGTCGTGGCCGCCGGTTCCCAGAGCTATTACCTCGGCGAAGAGGTCCAGTTCTCAGGTACCAACACCGAATCCCAGTACACCTACCTGTTCATCACCGGCCCGAACCTGAAGCCGAACGGCTCGCAGATCCAAAGCCTTGACCCGAGGAACTATGCAGTTCAGGATGGAGTTGCAAACACATTCCAGCAGGTTTCAGTCCTTGGCGACAACACCTGGTCTTGGCAGTGGGGAACCGCAAGCGTTGCCCTTGATGCAGGTACCTATACGGTCTATGCAGTCAGCCAGCCCGAGAGCACGGACAACCTGAACGATGTCGCATACGGCACGGTTTCCATCATCATCAAGAAGCCGTTCGTCAGCGCGACTGCGTCCCAGTCCACGGTAGCCCAGGGTGACCCGGTCTACATCACCGGTACCGCAGAGGGCCAACCCTCGCTCGGTGTTAACATCTGGATCATGGGCAAGAACTTTGCAATGGTTGCCAGCGAAGCCGTGAACTCTGACTCCTCGTTCTCGTATGAACTCAAGGGAACGGACACCCTGAACCTGTACGCAGGTCAGTACTTCATCGTTGTCCAGCACCCGATGCAGAACGGCGTATTCGATGTGTATGCACAGCCGCTGCCGCAGAATACCGCGAACTCGGGGAACTCAATTGTCTACACCGCAAGCCCGACTGTTGGCGGATCGCCGACTCAGGACTTTGCACTCACTGGTCCAGGCAGCTTACAGGGCTCCGATGCAGCAGAGGCATTGGTACAGGCCATCAACAGCCCGAATGTCGATGATACCTACACCAAGCTCCAGATGCTCGTAGAGACGCCGGTTATCACCATCAACCCGGTTGGCGACAGAGCTGTCGGTGACAAGTTCACCATCACGGCAACGACCAACCTCGCTGTAGGCGACAACGTCCTCTTCGAAGTCTATTCATCATCATTCCAGCCGACTGACAAGACCCAGAGCGGTCAGTTCAGCGGCGCATCAGGCACTGTGGCAGTCACACAGGGCACCAACGGCCTTAACATGCTCTCGTTCGATGTTGACGCATCCACGTTCAAACCCGACGAGTACCTTGTAAAGGCAACTGAAGTTCTCCAGCCGCAGGCATCAGGCACTGCACTGTTCAACGTTCTTCAGGCAGCTGCCCCGACCGCAACCCCAACACCGGTTGCAGTCGTGACCACTGTTCCGACAACGGTCGCGACCCCGATGCCGACCACCGTAGCACCCACCAAGACCCCCACACAGCCGGGCTTTGGTGCACTTGTTGCCCTGATTGGTCTCGGTGCAGTTGCGCTCCTCGTTGTGCGCAGGCACTGAACTAAAATCTAAATTTTTCTTTTTTTCGCTTGGCTCAATTAGAAGTTTTCATTCTATTGACAGACGTGTTAATATCACCGGACTTCCCGGGAAACCCGCACGTTATTCGCCATCATTACCACTCCTGTTTCAGTGCGCTGCTCTTCCCATCTTCGGATTTTCCCCGGACTACGGGATACCAGAGAATGCCTGTCACATCCTGAGGTGAATATACCTTTTTATTCCCCCTCACCGGGTCCGGGACGATTTTTTATGATGAACCGTCCTATCTTCCTGTAACAGGGGAACGTTCCCCGGCGAAAGGGGGATATCCTGGTGCGTGGCGAGCCTGTATGAAACTTACCGTAAAAATCCTCGATATTGCAGCAAGGCGCGGGATCCTGCTCAACCGCCTCGATGCACGGAGTATTGGCGTGCTGGATGGAGACCGGGTACAGATCATCAACCCGAAAAACGGAGTAGCCGTCACCGCCGTTGTGGCGACGACTACCACCCTTGAAGGGCAGGGAAGTACCGGCGTCTACCGGAGCACCAACCAGCGGCTGAATCTCACCGATGGAGAGGAAGCTGAAATAAGGGAGGCAGACCGGCCTGCGTCGCTCGATTTCATCAAGAAGAAGATGGACGGGGGGCGCCTTTCAAAAGACGAGACCCTGACGATCATAAAAGACGTGGTCAACGATGACATCTCCGCTGCCGAGCTTACCGCATTCATCACCGCATCGTATATCAATCCCCTCGACATGGACGAGGTCGAGCATCTCACCCGGGCGATGGTCGAGACCGGGGAGCAGATAAAATTTGCATCGCGCCCCATTGTCGACAAGCACTCCATCGGGGGGGTGCCGGGTAACAAGATCTCCCTTCTTGTGGTACCCATCATTGCCGCAAGCGGGCTCAAAATCCCCAAGACCAGTTCCCGTGCCATCACCGGGGCCGGCGGGACTGCCGATCTCATGGAAGTTCTTGCCAGGGTCGAGTTCTCTGCACACGAAGTCCAGGAGATGACCGAGAACGTGGGAGGCTGCATCGTCTGGGGTGGTGCTACCAATATCGCCCCGGCGGACGACCGCATCATCCTCCAGGAATACCCGTTCAAGATCGACGCCCGTGGCCAGATGCTTGCTAGCGTCATGGCAAAGAAGTTTGCCGTCGGTGCAAATCTTGTGGTCATCGATATCCCGGTAGGTAACCATACCAAGGTTCCGACGGTCCAGGATGGCAGGAAACTTGCCCGCGAATTCATCGAACTCGGCGAGCGTCTCGGCATGAAAGTCGAATGCGCCCTGACCTACGGGGATATTCCGGTCGGCCACAGTATCGGCCCCAATCTTGAAGTCAGAGAGGCACTCCGGGTTCTCGAAGGTGCAACAGAGCCCAACTCGTTTATCCAGAAAAGCCTCTCGCTTGCCGGGATCCTTCTGGAGATGTCCGGCAAAGCGGCCCGGGGTACCGGCGCTCAGCTGGCACAGGAGATCCTCACCAAAGGAAAAGCGCTGGAGAAATTCCGGCAGATTATCGAGATCCAAGGTGGTGATCCGAAGGTCAGGTCAGATGACATCATGCCTGGCGAGCACCAGTTTGTGGTCAACGCCCCGGTATCCGGATACATTGTAGAGATGAACAACGTATCCCTGATCACGCTTGCACGTATTGCGGGGGCACCCCATGACCGTGGGGCCGGCATCCTGCTCCATGCAAAAAAAGGCACACTTATCAAGGCCGGTGAACCGCTTTTTACGATTTATGCTGAACGGGAGTGGAGGCTCCAGAAAGCCGTGGAAGATGGGCGTCATCTCGTGCCGGTAATGGTGGAAGGAATGCTTCTTGACCGGGTGCCATCCCTCTCTGAAATCTGATGGTAATGGAATTTGGGAACCGATGGGATAAAATACGAGCAGGGAGGGATTATTTACTATGAAAGCATCTCGTATTCGTTTCCTTTTTGCGCTGCTCTGTGTTATCGCGTTCTGCAGCGCAGTACAGGCAACGAACCTGCTGATCACGGTGCAGGACAATCTTGACAACACATCTATTCCCCACGCAACGGTGTACCTGGACGGGGCCAATGTTGGCCTGACCAATAATGCCGGACAGTTCCTGCTCCAGTCGGGCCAGGGGGATCTTAACCTCCTTATTACCATGGATGGCTATAATGACTGGGCGGGAACAGTGAGCGGAAATACCACATCCCTTTCGGTTACCATGAACCGCAGGACCCTGTACCTGAATGTGTCGCTCTTTGATTCCAACACGCTCGAACCGGTATCCGGGGCGAGCCTGTTTTTAACGTCTGCGAACTCCTCCCAGACTGCGGTTACGGATACCACGGGTGCCACATCATTCGGTGTGACTTCCTTTACTCTTTATTCACTCAATATGACCGCACCAAACTACCAGCCTCGCAGCGATACGATTGAAGTTGACGCCACGAACCAGAATGTCCAGTACTGGCTGTTATCTCAGAACCAGTACTCCTTTATCGTCAGGGACCAGAACAGCCTTGCCCCGGTCACCGGTGCAAGCATCACGGTCAATTCAGTACTGCTCGGAACGACAGATGCACGCGGGATCCTGGTAGCTGCCATAAACAGGAACACTCCTCTTACTATTAAGGTGGAAAAGACCGGCTACCAGACGGTAAATCAGTTCCTCACGATCAGTACGAACGAGGCCGTAGATTCGGTCACCCTTACTCCTGTGCCGGTCAACGGCTTTGTCTTTGTATACGATCCGCAGAACCAGCCTATCAGTGGCGCAGATGTCTCTGTCAACGGTACTGTTGTCGCAACCACGACGGCATATGGGCGTGCCACGCTCCAGAACCTTGTCCCCGGCAGCTACGCTATCGTTGTGAGCAAGACCGGCTATACGCCGGTAAGCCAGCAGATCGATCTCTCCACTGGCACGAGTGACTTTCCGGTCGTGCTCACCCTTGCTACGGTGAGCCAGACCCTCTTTGTCCAGGATTCCGACCAGAAAAATATTGCCGAAGCCACCGTTCTTCTGAACGGGGCGGTTGCAGGAACCACCGATCCGCATGGCCAGCTGGACACGCAGCTCACCTATAGCACATCCTACAATATCACCGTGACCCACGACGGGTACCTCCCCCAGACGGTCCAGCAGGAAGTCCCTCTTGGGAATACGACAACCCCCCTTACCATAACGCTGCAAAAGAATACGGATTGGGGATTTGTGACCCTTATCGGGATTGGTATTCTTATCGTGCTCTTCCTGTACGCCATTATCAGGATGGCCAGGCACAGGAACCGCCACCATGCAGTAAAAAGGAACGAAATCTGATAAAATATCCTTTTTTACTCGTATAAAACGGTGAAGTTCCGTTTTTGAGAAAAAAGCGCGCGATCTTGACGTGACGAGCGGATCCTGATGCAGGAAATTTTCCCGGCCTTGCGCAACCGGTTTCCCGGCCGCCAAGTGAGCGGACCCAGCGGGAATCGAACCCGCGTCCTTGGGTTCGAAGCCCAAGAGGATGTCCTCTACCCCATGGATCCTTCCCAACGTATCTTCATCCAAAGATATTAAGCATTCTCTACCGATAAACTAATGAATGATACTGTCTGCGCAGGAGATTACCCGCCGGCTTTACAGTGAACAAGCACAGGAAAAACTGGGAATCACTCCCTATGCCGCGGAATGCCAGCAGCCCGCTTCCTACGATCTTCGTGCCGCAGATGATATTTGTCTGGCCAGGGGGACATGCACGCTTGTACCGAGCATGGAATGGGTTGAGTTACCCCCGGATGTTGCCGGGACACTTCGCTGCCGGTCATCGTTTGGCAGGAGGGGGGTACTGATGGGTGCAGGTTTTGTCGACCCGGGATTCCGTGGCCAGCTGACCCTCTGCCTGACAAATATGGGGTCGAATGATATAGAGCTCCACCGGTCAGAGCGTATTGTGCAGATGATCCTGCACGAGGTAAGGAACGGGAGTGATCGATATGCCGGGCGATACCAGGACAGTACGGGTGCAGTGGGAGCAAAAGAGGCATGATACGCACTGAACGCAAGTACATCGAGATCCTGCGCATCTTAAAGGAGCACCGTGATCCGGTCGGGGCAAAACGGCTCTCGGAACTAATGGCAGAACGGGGTTTTGTCTTAAGCGACCGGGCTGTCCAGTACTATCTCAGCTATCTGGACTCGATGGGATTTACCGAGAAGATAGGGAACCAGGGCCGGATCCTGACACCGGCCGGTCTTCTGGAAACCGATAACGCACTCGTTGATGACCGGATCGGGTTTATCATCTCTAAACTTGAACGGCTCGCGTACCGGAGCACCTTTGATCCTGCAACGGGAACAGGTGACGTGGCATACAATCTCTCCTTTGTCCATAAAAACGATCTTGACCGGGCTCTCCGGGCATTTGACGAGGTCATTCAGGCCGGGTGCGGGTTCTTTAACTCCTACCGGATCCTCGATCACGATCCCCGGGTGCCCCCGGATTGTGTCGGGGTAATCACCCTGTGCAGTATCACGATGGACGGCCTTTTCCAGAGGAATGGTATCCCGGTAAAGATGGCGTATGGCGGGAGACTGGAGATCGAGGAGAATGTGCCCCGGCGGTTCCGCGACCTGATCGGGTACCGGGGAACCACCATCGATCCGCTCGAACTCTTCATCTCCTCGGGCCTGACCTCTATTCACGATTTTGCCCGTACAAAGACCGGCATCGCTCTCGCGAACGTCCGCGAAGTCCCCAGCTCGGCGCGAGACGACATCGAGGAAACAATCCGGATGATGAATGATTGTGGTTTTGTCTATCCAGTCACCATGGGTAACCAGGTATTCAACCTGCCGGACAATCCCTACCGGCTCTCGATCGTCGCCTACAGCGGTCTCAACCATATCGGTAACTGCGTTGAACAGGGTATTGCGATCCGGACGGAGATCGGTGCCGGGAATATCCCCTTCTCAAAAGTGGCGGATATCGATCGCTGACTTTAGGATATTTCATCATCCTGCACAGATGATTTCCCGGTCTTCTTCCTGGGAGAGGGAAAAATACTTCCGGGCTCTCCGGTGGATCCCTCGTCCTCTGTGACAGTCCTGCCTTTTTTTGTCTTGATCTCCGTGTGGAGCAGTGCACCGTCTTTTACCCGCAACGGCTCTTTGAGCGAGACAGATTTTCCCTGGAAGATTTCGTCGCGCGCCGGCTGGAGACGATCTTTGATGCCGATTAGCATCTCTTCCGGGGGAACTGGCGAAGAGAAGTCTTCCATTTCTATGGCAAGCTCGAGCTCTTCCTGACGGACAGTGTTTTTCCGGCTGCCGGGCTCCTCGTACGCCACTCCCTCATCAGTCCCCGTCTCCTTTTTCTTTTGCCTGATGATCGTTCTCTCAGTCTTTGCAGGTGCCTTTGCCACTGGCTCACCAGGAGCTGCAGCCCCGGGAACCGGTGTCTTTACGGTAACTCTCCGGATAATGGTTTTCGTCTCCGGTGGTGAGGACCAGGCCTCTACCGGGGTTACCTGATGGTCCCTGCCGTCAGGAATCCCGGATTTTATGATTTTCTGCTTCTCCTGCAGAGACCGCTTAATCATCTGGTGATCCGGATTCCTGTTCATTGCCGGTGTGGGTTTCAGCGGAAGGTTCCCTTCGTATCCCGACTCAAGTGATCTCTTCACAGGATGCTGGCCGCCATTCCCCGGGTATACTATGCCATGAGCTTCCTTATGCGGGGGGTGATAAGCCACTTCCTCTCTCTTGTCAGGAAAAGATGGGGTCTTTGTCGCTGCCGGTTTTCCTCTTTCTTCAAGAATGCGTGGACGTACCACCTGCTGCCGTGAACTGACCGGTTGAGGTGATGGAGGTGCCCGGACCGGTGGTAAAGGAGTATCCGGATAACGGCCAGGCTCGTCTTCAGGATGATGGAGGGTACTTCTCTTTTTGGACCTCTCTCCCGGCAGACTGATCATATCATCCCTGAGTTCTGTCCCGCTCCACAACGCTCTGATCTCCGGTGCCCCACCGGCTTTTTGCAGGTCTCCAACAGGCGGGATGTTAAGGGATGAGGAGGCGTCCCGGGAGGCACCGGTCCGGTACTGCTCCCGGATCTCCCGGATCTCGGTGATCCGCGGGATGTTTTCAAGCCCGCTCAGGACCACAATGATTGCTACGTTCTCTGAGTTGGTGACCGGGTAATCCCCGGATCTCATCTCCATCCCTGCAATGCTGCGGTCAATCCATTTACGGACGATCATGAAGCCTTTCATCGATATCTCATGGGACGGGCCGGCTACGAGAATCAACGCTTTTGCGGCACTCGTCATGTCGCAGGGGATAGAAACCTCCTGGTAGATGGCCTGCTTGGCAAGTCCGATGATCCTTTCTGCGCTCTTTCTCTGTTCCAGAGCGGTATTGGCCGTACGTAACCGTGAAAGAAATGCCAGCGGCCCCTGGGACAGTCGCTCCACGGCATATCCAATCGAGATGAACCCCATCCCGTTTATGGTGTTGAGAACTTCGCTTGAATCCATCACGACCTCGGCGAGATCGATACCCCCGTCGGCCCGGAACTCCCCGGCTCGCAGGATAAGGCTGATCCTACGGATTATGCTCTGGTTGAGGAGTTTATACGTGATTTCCTGGGCAGTCAGTTTTGGCTGGTTCCTGCCCCTTCCAAAGAAACCGGGTCCTCTGGATAGTTCCTCAAGCAGCACTTCGCGCCGGGCAGCGATCTTCTTTAACCAGGTTTCGTTATCAAAAAGGATAGTTCCATCAAGCAAGGGAGATATGGCATCGATATCATCTGCTGCTTTTGCCGACCGTTTCTCCCCCTCTGAAAGGGCAGGCAGGGTGACCAGACCGAGGATGGGTTCGGTGACTGATGCCCTGAGTGCAGAGATGAGCTGTGGCACTGTATCCGTCAGCCTGCCGCCAAGGCCGCAACAGATGAGGATTGCATCGGTCTCTCCGCTCTCCAGATTCTGGAGGCGGGCCATGATCTCCGCTATGTCAATCGTTGCGGGCTGGGGAGATTCAAGTCCCGTATTTGAAATAGCAGGCTCAACCGCCGAAAAATCGATCTTTGCCTGTTCAGGGAGCGCCAGCAGCTGCGCTAGTGCATCGCTGTCAATATCGACGGCAAGCGCCTGGACGCACGTAACTTTACTGCTTTTCCGGTCATTGGCATAGAGGGCTTCGGCAATCCGGCAGCCGGCGCCTCCCATGCCAATTGCAATTATCCGCATGAGTCCTCCCTTCAGGATACCCCGTGTAGTATCCTGTCTACAGCTGGTTAATTATTCTCTCCTGAAGTTCAATATCTTATAGGATATACTCATCTAAAAATGTATACCGGTTGCTCCTGGCTATTGAGCCGGTAAACCCAAAATCGGGGCTTGAATATCGATCTCATCCTGCGTTTTTCCCGGATTTGCCCCTTTTTTCCGCCTCATGATTGCTAAATATCGAGTATCGGGCGTGAATCCATGCCGCTTATCTACCGGGCACAACGTTAAATGATAATTTATTTAAATGCGCGGACGGTAATACTCCATGAGGTGAACAAGCCTTGACATATGGAATTGAATTTGTACCAGGAAATGTCAATGTAAAGCAAGTTGTCAACTTCTGTAAACTTGCTGAGTCAAAAGATATTGACTTTGCGTGGATCACGAACCACTATAACAACCGTCACTGTTATGCAGTCCTTGCCGCCGTAGCACAGGCAACAAGCACCCTTAAGATGGGCCCGGGTATCATGAACTCGTTTACCGATACACCGGCCGCCATGGCATCGTTCTTCTGCACGTTGAACGAGATTTCCGACGGGCGTGCAACGCTCGGTATCGGACCCGGGGACCTCTCAACGCTCCCGAAGATCGCTATCCAGGGTGAGAAGCCGGTTGCCCGCCTCGAAGAGGCTGTCGTGCAGATCCGGAAACTCTGTGCCGGTGAGGAAGTCAAGAAATCAGGTATGAAGTTCTTTGACTACGATGGTGCAAAGCTGACCGGTGTTACTCTCCCCGGAAAGAAGGGCGTTCCAATCTACATCGGTGCCCAGGGCCCCAAGGTTCTTGAGCTCGCCGGAAAAATTGGAGACGGTGCATTGATCAACGCATCCAACCCGAAGGATTTCCACATCGCTATCCCGATCATCAAGAAGGCCTGCGATGCAGCTGGAAAGAAGAGCTTCGACATCGGTGCGTATACCGCAATGTCCATCGACAGGAGCGAGAAGAAGGCACGCAATGCAGCAAAGATCGTTGCCGCATTTATCGCCGCAGGATCACCGCCCGAGCTGCTCACCCGCCACGGTCTTGACCTCAACAATGTCGCCAAGATCAAGGCAGCACTCGGCAAGTTCGACTTCAAGACAGTCGGAGAACTTGTCGGGGACAAGGAGATCGATGCGTTCACCATTGCAGGAACTCCTGAAATGGTCAAGGTAAAGTGCGACGACCTCACGAAGGCCGGTGTCACTCAGATCATCTTTGGCTCACCACTCGGTCCCGACATGACCACCTCTATCCGCCTCCTCGGCAAGTACGTTGTATAAGCAGATCGCATATCTGCCGCAAATACCCGCCGAAACCGCCCCCCAAAAGGGGCTCTTGGCAGATAGTAAATCTTTTTTTTCTTTTGACGGCTTTACCCTGCAAAAAAACCCGGCATTTATGCGATTTTGCACCGATAGGAAGTGACGTGCAAATGTCTATCTGCTCCCCGACAGCACTCTATTCATGAGGGGACATGTTTACCGTAACTGACGTTGCCACCGGGCGGGGAACATTACAGTACCGTGAGGAATACCTGACCGGCCTCCGGTGCCGGATCAGTCCGGAGCGGCTCAAGAGGCATATCGATCAACCGCTCTCCCTTCCCGGTGAAGCGGCCGGCTGCCCGTTCTGTCGGGAAAATATCTTCTCAGTTACCCCCACCTTTCCGGATGGATCCCGCATAACAAGGGGAGAAAGCGTCACGTTTCCCAACATGTTCCCGTTTGCGGAGTGGCACATTGTAACGGTGATAACCCGTGATCATACTGTGCCGGTTTTCACGAGGCAGCAGATTATGAATGCACTCCAGGCGCAGACCGAATCGCTTCTCGTGTCCGGGGGGTATCCCAGCATCAACTGGAATTATCTGCCTTCTGCAGGGGCGAGCATAGTTCACCCCCATATGCAGGGTATCGCAGATCAGCGTCCGTCGTGGATAACAGAGCGGTACCTGTCCGCAGGGAAAGAGTACCATGCAAAGACCGGGAACCGGTACTGGGATGCCGTGCGGGAGCAGGAACGGTCGTCGGACCGGTACCTCTTTGGCGATGAGATCCTCTGGTCTGCCCACGCAGTGCCGGTGGGAGAACGCGAGGTGAGGGGTCTCCTGCCGATTACCCGGCTGGATGAGCTGGAAAGCTATGTCGGATCCCTTGCTGAAGGAATTCTCGAAGTGCTGTCGCTCTACCGGAAACTGGGTACCTACGCGTTCAATATGGCTATTGTTTTTGGCAGGGAACCAACAGGAGACTTCTCTGCATTCTGTTCGCTGATCTCCCGGATCAACCCGAACCCCTTGTCCACCAGCGACTCGGCGTTCATGGAGCGTCTCCACAACGAACCCATTATCCTGACCCTGCCTGAGGATCTCGGCCGGTACTACCGGAATGAAGGCCGGTGACCTCTGTCAAGGATTACGAAATGTAGTAAAAAAGAAGAAAAAGTGAATAAATTTACTCGAACTTTGCAACGAGTTTGTTCTTGCGAACGAGCATGCCATCCTTCTTGTGGGGCTGGCGCAGGATGCTGTCGCCACCCTTCTCGAGCTCGCGGGCCTGGTCGCAAAGATCTGCGGCGCACCTCATCATCTCGTGAGCGCTTGCAACGATCGGGATGTATTTCTCCCATTCCTTGGTCATGAAGCAGCCCTTGACATTCTGGCCTGCAACAGCCATGGCGATCTCGTGGGCAGCCCGTGCCTTTGCTAGGGCATAGGGGTTGGTGAACTCGCCATCGACCGCCTTGTCGGTGGTCATGATGATCTTGGGGAGCTCGATTTCTGTGCCCTTCTTGCCGGCCTTGACCTGGTCGATGACCTTATCGAGGGCGACCTGGAGTTTGCGGAATGCACCGGTGAGTGCCAGTACTTTGACGAGGTTGCCGTTGTAGTCAGCCATCTCGACGGGGTCGAGGAATTCGCGGCGTGCACCGATCATGGAGTCTGCCTTCATGATGATATAGCCGAACTTGGTGTCAGCCTTGACGCCTTCCCATTCCTTCTTCGTGGTTACATCATCAGTGATGATGATAGTCGGGATACCTGCTGCAGCGAGCTGTTCGCGGGCACCGGTCGGGCCGGGGAGAACCCCGTTGGGGGAGACCACGATACAGAAGTCCGGTTTGTATGCCTTCAGGTTGGAAACTACACGGTCAACATCTGCCGGCTCGAGTTTTGTACCGCTGGTCGCCATGAACGTCTGCATGTCTTCACGGTCTGCTCTCTCGTCAAGAAGCAGTTCTGCCATTACACCACTTGCAATATTGCCTAACTTGGCAACACCTACTTTAACAACCATTGAAATTTCACCTCTATTTTGTTTTATAGCACATTATGACCCGGTGTTCTTATAAAGATTTTGAAATCACTTTTTACCCCGGATAAGCGGTTTCTTTGTTTATTGCACCTTCACCATTTGGCCCCCTCCTTTAACCTTGGTCCAGGCCGGAAAATCCAGGTCAAAAAAACGGGCGCCTTCTTCTCTTCATCATCTCTTCATCGTTGATTTTTCCTGTTCAAAGCCGGGAGCTACCCGGTGAAATTGCAATTTTCGAGGTATATTTTCAAGTTATAATTACAAATGAGGTCCCGATTGATCTTCGCAGCGAGTACTATGTTAACGAAAAGTGTTTAAGTTCCCGGAATGGAATGGATAGTTATGAAAGATGGTCTTCTCACCGACAGGCAGATGGAAGTACTCCGGTACCGGAAACAGGGAATGACCCAGCAGCAGATCGCGGACATCATCAGCACCTCAAAAGCCAATGTCTGCACGATTGAAAAGTCTGCTATGGAAAATATCCGGCGGGCAAAAGAGACGCTTGAATTTTTGTATACTCTTGATGCCACGCATCTCTGCACAATCCCGTCCGGAACCGATCTGTTTGAGGTCCCGGGCATGATCTTTGCCGAGGCTGAAAAAGCCAAGATCAAGGTGAAATACGATACAATCTCTCTTATCAACCGTCTCAGGGAAGCGCGCCCCCAGTCATATAAGGCCCGGTGTATCTGCGAGGATGTGCAGATCTATATCACTGATGAAGGGGAGATCTATTTCGGATAGATGCATGGTGTTTGTGTACGGTTGAGTCCTCATGAACGCCCGACTGTTGCGGGACGATTGGTTCCCCGGGACACTGGCATAAATATATATGCCCTTTTAATCAATATTTAAGGAAGCCGATATGGGGGTATCCCTGCCCTGCCTTCCTGCAAAGAAGGTACGGCACCGGCGGAATCAGGCCAGAATTGACACAGGGCATGATGCTGCCGTGGGTATTTCCCCGATTGGTGACCTCCGCATCCATGCGGAGGATCCCGAGAAGGAGTTGTGATTCGTCACAACGGGCTGACAGAGTTGGATCTGACCGTGACGTACAGGTGGACGTTCTCATAACGAGCCTGTTCTCCTGATAAAAAAATCAGGAGATACGTCAATGTCAGGGTCTTCTTTCGCGAGAAAAGGAAACACCGGAAATTCACCGGGTGGCGGGATATCTTTATCTACGCTGCCCGGTTTCCGGGACAACCGGTACACAGGGCGGGACAGATACTATTCGCGAAATGCGGGGTAGTATCCGGGTCCTGTTCGATGGTGCCGGATCGCGTGTTGGCTTACCAGACAGGCAAGTGATATCACTCCAGTCTCGGATTCATCTCAAGAGTTCGTGTCCAGTAAAAACCAAAAAACACGAATGAAAAGGATTGATTGACACATGCCAAAGATAAACAGACCACGCCGAGGCTCACTGGCATTCAGCCCACGAAAACGTGCACAGAGCCCCATACCCAAATACAAGTCATGGCCACAGCACACCGGCGCACCCGCGTTGCTTGGCTTTGCCGGTTATAAAGTGGGGATGACGCATGTTCTCATGGTCGATGACCACAAAGATAGCCCGACAGAAGGCAAGGAGATCATGGTCCCGGTAACGATCATCGAGATCCCGACCATGAAAGTTGCCGCAATCCGGGCATATACGCAGGACACCTACGGCAGACATGCGTTCACGGAGATCTGGGCAGAACCGATGGACAGCCAGCTCTCCCGCAGGGTGACCGTGCCCAAGAACTACGATAGTACAGCGGCAAAGAAGAAATGTGCAGACGCCCTTGCCGCAAACCTGGTGGCAGAGATCTACGCGGTTGCGTACACACAGCCGGCAACCATGACCGGTGTGCCAAAGAAGGTACCCGATATCATGGAGATCAAGATCGCCGGAGGGGATGTTGCAAAGCAGTACGAGTTTGCCCTAGGGGTGCTCGGAAAAGAGATCCGGCTCAACAATGTGATCGAGACCGGTGCGTATGCCGATATCACTGCAATCACCATCGGTAAAGGCACGCGGGGACCGGTAAAGCGCTGGGGAATCGCTCTCCGAAAGAGGAAACACGCTGTCGGTGGGAAAGAGCGCCACGTTGGTACGCTCGGGCCATGGAACCCCCACCATGTGCGGTGGCAAGTCCCGCAGAGCGGCCAGATGGGCTACCAGCAGCGCACCGAGTTCAACAAGCGCATTTTAAAGATCGGTGAGAACGGTGCGGAAATCACACCGGCGGGGGGATTCCTTAACTACGGTGTTCTCAGGAACGCGTACGTTGTTATCAAGGGGTCCATCCCGGGCCCGGCAAAGCGCCTTATCCGTATCCGTCCGGCAATCCGCCAGGGAGAACATGTTATTCGCTCGCCCGCGATCCAGTTTGTGAGCGTCCAGAGCAAGCAGGGGTGATCAGAGATGAAAGCGCAGGTTAAGACAATTGAAGGCGGAGTGGCAAAGGATATCGAACTTCCGGCCATGTTCTCCGAAGAGTACCGCCCGGACCTGATCAAGAAGGCAGTGATGGCACTCCAGAGCACCCGGCGCCAGCCGCACGGCTCATACCCGTTTGCCGGCATCTGTTCCTCCGCGGTAGGCTGGGGAAGCGGCCGGGGCGCATCGCATGTACCCCGTCTCAAGAACGGTTCCCGTGCAGCAAAGGTTCCGCAGGCAAAAGGCGGACGTGAGGCACATCCTCCGGTAACCGCGAAAATACTGATTAAAGAGATCAACCAGAAAGAGAAGCAGAAGGCATTCCGCTCTGCAGTTGCAGCAAGCATCCGCGCCGACCTCATAAGCAGCCGGGGACACACCTTTGATGGCAACGTTCCCCTGATCTTCGAGGATAAGTTCGAGACCCTTGGACGGACGCAGGATGTCATCTCCGCACTGACGAGCATCGGTGTTTACAGCGATGTTGAGCGTGCAAAAGACAGCCGCAAGATCCGTGCAGGCAGGGGCAAGCTCCGTGGCCGCAGGTACAAGCAGAGAAAGAGCCTGCTCATTGTTACCTCGGGCCCCGAATTCCGCGCCGCACGCAACCTTGCCGGTGTGGATGTTGTGACCGTTGACCAGCTCAACGTCGAGCACCTCGCTCCGGGTATGCAGGCAGGCCGCCTGACCGTCTGGACCGAAAGTGCCGTCATACGACTGGAGGGAAGGTAAATGTCTACCTTAAAACACCCGTTTGTCACAGAAAAGGCCATGGTGCTCCTGGAAAACGAGAACAAACTCCAGTTCATTGTCAACCAGAAAGCGACCAAGCAGGACATCAAGCGCGAGATTGAGAAGGCATTTGACCAGAAGGTAAAACGCGTCCGCACGATCATGTCCATGCACGGTGAGAAAAAGGCCATTGTGAGCTTCGAGAACGATAAAGCCGCTGAGGAGATCCTGAGCCGGCTCGGCATTATGTAAGGTGGGGAACATGGGACATAGAATTACTACACAGAACCGGGGCAGGGGAGGCCCGACCTATCGCGCCCCATCCCACCGGTACAAGGCTGAGTTAAAGCATGTCGGGGACGGCACGAAGAAGATCAGCGGCCTGATCATTGACATCGAGCACGATCCGGCGAGAAACGCCCCGATTGCCCTTGTGCAGCTCGAAGATAAATCAAAGGTCTACATGCTGGTTACCGAAGGTATGGGTATCGGCGAGACCGTAGCATGGGGGAACGACGTCGAGGTCAAGAACGGGAACACGCTCCCGCTCCAGAGCATCCCGACCGGGTCCTACATCTGCAACATCGAATCACGCCCCAATGATGGCGGCAAGTTCGTCCGTGCCTCCGGGGTACAGGCAGTCGTTGTCGACAAGATCGGTGAACGTGTCGGTGTCAGGATGCCAAGCGGCAAGACCAAGTGGTTTAATGTACGCTGCCGCGCAACCATTGGCATTGTCGCCGGTGGCGGGCGTGTCGACAAGCCGTTTGTAAAAGCCGGTAACAAGTACCACAAGATGGCAAACACCGCATCCAACTGGCCGCGTGTCCGTGGTGTCGCAATGAACGTTATCGACCACCCGTTCGGTGGCGGTGGCCACCAGCACACAGGTCGCCCGAAAACCGTTGCCCGGGGTACTTCTCCCGGCAGGACCGTTGGATCTGTGGCAGCACGCCAGACAGGTAAGAGCAGGAAGTGAACGGTATGGCAGCACAAAAAAAGACACAAAAAAGAATGCCCAGACGGCGTGAGGAGTTCACCTATCGTGGGTACAAGATCGACGAGCTCAAGGCGATGGGGTTAAGCGAACTCATCCTCCTGATGCCAGCCCGTGCACGCCGCAAATTCAACCGCGGGCTCAACCGCGGCGAAGAGACGTTGCTTGCAAAGATCCGGGGCGGGGACGAGAAGATCAGGACCCATGTTCGTGACATGATTGTCATGCCCGAGATGATTGGAAAGAGCATCGAGATCTACAACGGCAAGGAATTCATGAAAGTTGAGTTCCAGCCCGAGTCCGTCTTCCACTACCTTGGAGAATTTGCACTCACCAGAAAGAAGGTCTCCCACGGTTCCGCCGGTATCGGTGCAACGAGGGGCAGTAAGTACGTACCGCTGAAGTGATGGAAATGGCACGCATTGCATATTCAAAGAAGATTGAAGGCGACAACATCGCCAGAGGCAAAGCAAACGAGCTTTCCGTCTCTCCCAAGCACTCGATCGAGATCGCCGGTTTCATCAGGCACCAGCGCGTCAATGATGCGCTCGACTACCTTGCCGATGTCGTTGCGCTTAAGAAAGCGATCCCGTTCCGGCACTTTAACCGGAATGTCGCACACAAGCGCGGTCTCCCCGGCAACTGGGACGCAGGACGGTACCCGGTCAAGGCTTCAAAGGCCTATATCAGGATCCTCGAATCGATCAAGAAGAACGCGGAATATACCGGGCTTGACACCGAAAACCTGGAGATTATCCATGTTTCAGCCAACCGCGGGCGCGCCCAGAAGGCGTTTTTCCCGCGGGCAATGGGCCGTGCATCCCCCAAGGTCCGCGAAACCGTCAACATCGAGATTGTGGTACGGGAGGTGGCATAACATGGCCGTCGAAAGGAAATTTATTTCGGAAGGTGTACGCAAGGCCCGCGTCGAGAAATACCTGACAAAGGAGCTCAAACGCGCAGGGTTCGGCGGCATGGACATCGCACGCACGCCTCTTGGGACGCAGGTCACCATCTTTGCGGAAAAGCCGGGGATCGTCATCGGCAAGGGCGGAAAACTTGTCCACCAGCTGACCCAGGACCTTGCCCAGAACTACGGGGTCGAGTCTCCGCAGATTGAGGTCCAGCAGGTACAGAACCCCAGTTTCAACGCCCAGATCATGGCGGAACGGCTGGCAAACGCTCTCGAGCGCGGCTGGTACTTCCGCAAGGCAGGTTCCAGTATCATGCGCCGGGTCATGGACTCCGGTGCGCTCGGGTGTGAGGTCGTTATCGCCGGCAAGTTGACCGGTGCACGTGCCCGTACCCAGAAGTTCACCGAAGGCTACATCAAGCACTGCGGGGAGCCGAGCAACACCATCGTTGAGAAAGGCTATGCGATCGCCATCAAGAAACTCGGTGTGATCGGTGTGCAGGTCAAGATTGTGCCCGCAGATGCAAAGATGCCCGACCATTTTGCGATCATCGAACAGGTAAAGAAGCACCCGGCACCGAAGGCAACGGTCACCGCCATCGGCGACCTCGCTATTGACGAACCTGCCCTTCCTGATGCAGATATCGACGAAGAGGTGTAATAGATGGCAATCTTACGGGCGCACGACGTCGGGCAGCTCACCGATGTCGAACTTCAGGAACAGATGGGAAAACTCCGGATGGAGCTTGTCCAGCACTACGGAAAGGTTAGTGCCGGTGGCGCAACCGAGAACCCCGGGCACATCCGGGAACTCCGTCGCACCATTGCCCGCCTGATGACCGAGAAGAACCGCAGGAGCCGCGTATGATCTCCTGCCAGAACGTCACGAGGCACGAACTGATCGGTCTTGACGTTCTGGTAGCCGGGGCCACAAACCCGTTTCATACGGGGGTAAGCGGACACATCATCGATGAGACAAGGAACCTTGTTGTCATCCAGACACCCGCCGGAATAAAGAAGATCCCAAAATCTCGGACCACATTCCGGCTCTGTCTTCCTGACAACACCCTTGTTGAGATTCATGGTTCCGCACTGATACTGGCTCCGGAAAAGAGGCTCAGGCGAGCATAAACAAAGAGGATACCATAATGGCACAAAACATTGGATTGAACGTTCAGGCTCCAAAACAGGAATGCAAGGACGTTAATTGTCCGTTCCATGGCACTTTACCGGTGCGCGGCCAGGTGATCACCGGTAAAGTCGTGAGCGACAAGATGATGGGAACGGTCGTAGTTGCCCGGGATTACCTGCACTACGTCCGGAAGTACAACCGGTACGAGAAGCGCATCTCGAAGCTTCACGCCCACAACCCGCCCTGCATCCAGGCAAAGGTGGGGGATCTCGTGAAGATCGCTGAGTGCAGACCGTTATCGAAGAGCACGACGTATGTCGTTGTCGAGGTGCAGCAGCCATGAAGGCAAAGCAGTCCAAGACGCCGAGGGCGCTTGCGACAGGAACCAAGCTGACCTGCGCCGACAACACCGGGGCACGTGTCGTGCAGATCGTCTCGGTCTTCGGCTATCACGGAGTGCGCCGGCGCCAACCCAAGATGGGCCTTGGCGACATCGCGACGGTGACCGTGAAGAAAGGCACGCCGGACATGAGAAAGAAGCTGGTCCGGGCCGTGGTCATACGCCAGAAGAAAGAGATGCGCCGCCCCAACGGCATCCGCGTCTCTTTTGACGACAACGCAGTAGTTGTTGTCGATGAGAAGAACGAGCCAAAAGGAACCGAGATCAAGGGACCGGTCGCCCGTGAAGTGGCAGAGCGGTACCCGAAGCTCGGCTCCATGGCGACGATCATTGTGTGAGGTGGCTGGACATGGTCAGAATTAAAAGTTCACAGCCGCGCAAGCAGAGAAAGGCGCGGTATGACGCACCTTCGCACATGAAGTCCAAGTTTCTCAACGCGCCGCTCTCGGCAACGCTCAAAGAACAATATGCGAAGAAGACCGTGCGCGTTATCAAAGGCGATACCGTCAAGGTTACCCGTGGCGACCACGTCGGCGAGGAAGGACTCGTCGACGGCATCGACACCCGGAACCTGAAGATCATCGTCCACGGTGTCTCGTCCACCAAGGTAGACGGCACCGAAGTCCCGCGCCCGGTCGATCCATCCAAGGTTGAGATCACCAGGCTCAAGCTCGATGACAAGCGCCGCGTCGAAAAACTCGGGGAGAAGGAATAATGTCAGATCATCTCAAAAGGCTCAATGCGCCGGACTCGTGGCACATCACCAAGAAGACCACGAAGTTTGTTGCAAAGACGGCGCCCGGCCCGCACAATGCAAACGCAATGCCGGTTGCTGTCTGGCTCCGTGATCAGCAGGGCCTTGCCCGCACCATGAAGGAAGTCAAGCAGATCCTCAAGCAGAAGGATCTCGTTATCAACGGCAGGCCCTGCCGGGACCCCAAGATGGGCATCGGCATCTTCGATGTGATCGCTCTTCCCCGTATCGGCAAGTACTACCGGATGCTCCGGGACCTTAAAGGCCGGCACAAGACCGTCGAGATCGACGCAGATGCAGCCCAGAAGAGGCTCTGCAAGATCCAGAACAAGACAACTATCGCCGGTGGCAAAGTCCAGTTAAATCTCAGGTACGGAGCTAACATCATCGCGGACAACTCCTACAAGTCAAACGACTCCATCGTCATCTCCCTCAAGCCGGAGGACCAGTTCAAGGTCCTTGAGCACTACCCGTTCGCTGCCGGCAACATGGCAACGATCATCGGCGGCCGGCACTCCGGCAAGGTGGCACGGATCATCGAGATCATCAAGACTCCGGGCAGTGTCCCGAACAAGGTCATCCTCGAGGACGAGACGTCAAAGGAACGGTTCGACACGGTTTCGCCCTATGTCTACATGATCGGAAAAGAAACCGTCTCAAAAACCAGCTGGGGGCTTGACCAGTGACGGCAATGCGTGATGTCCACATCGATAAGGTCGTCGTACACATGGGCGTTGGCGAGAGTGGCGAAAAACTTGTCAAGGCCGAGAATATCATGAAGACGATCACCAAACAGACCCCGATCCGTAGCGTCGCCAAGATGACGCAACCGGCGTTCTCTATCAGGAAAGGCGCCCCGATCGGGTGCAAGGTTACGCTCCGGGGAAAACCGGCACAGGACTTTATCAAGACTGCCTTAACCATCGTGAACAAGACGGTCTTTGAGAGCCAGTTCGACAAGAGCGGGAACTTCTCGTTTGGCATTGAAGAGCACACGGACTTCCCCGGGATGTCCTACGATCCTCAGATCGGGATTTTCGGGATGGACGTTAATGTTGTGCTCGAGAGGAACGGCATCAGGATCACCCGCCGGAGAATGCAGCAGAAGAAGCTTCCCGAGAAGCAGCGCGTGAAAAAGGAGGATGCAATTGCCTTCCTCAAGAAAGAATACTCGGTGGAGGTGCGCTGATGGGTGGCGAAAGGAAGAAGATCTACGGTCGCGGTGCAAACGAGTGCAAGATGTGCGGGCGCAAGCAGGGGCTTGTCCGCCGGTACCACATCATGTTCTGCCGGCAGTGCTTCCGTGAGTGGGCACAGAAAATGGGCTTTAAGAAGATGAACTGAGGAGTGACTGCACCATGACACGATTAAATACCATTGCAGACGGGATGAGTGCGTTAAAGAACGCAGGTGACACCGGCAAGGCTGAGGTTATCATCGAACCCGCAAGCAAACTCCTCGGCGCAATGCTGCGCATCATGCAGGACGCCGGTTATATCGGCGGTTTCGAGTTTATTGAGGATGGCCGCGGTGGCCAGCTCAAGGTGCATCTCACCGGCAAGATCAACAAATGCGGGGCAATCTCACCGCGTTTCTCGGTCCAGCTGGATGAGATGGAATACTGGGAGAAGCAGTACCTGCCCGGCAAGAACTTCGGGCTTATGATCCTTTCCACCTCGCGCGGCGTCATGTCGCATGTGCAGGCACGCAAGGAAGGCATCGGCGGCGAACTGCTCGGGTACGTCTACTAGAGGTGGAATCATGGCAAGCATAAGAAAAGTCAGGATTCCCGAAGGCGTCAAGATCAATCTTGAGGGAACGCAGCTCTCAGTGACCGGTCCCAAGGGCCAGCTGGTCAGGAGCGTCCGGTTCCCCCAGGTCAGTGTGACCTGTGATGGCAAGGAGATTACCATTGCCACTGAATCCGACCGCAAGGAGATCAACGCTATGGTCGGGACGTTTGAAGCGCACGCAAAGAACATGTGCCGGGGCGTCACGGAAGGATTCGAATACCGCATGAAGGTCGTCTACAGTCACTTCCCGATCCAGCTCAAGCTTCAGGGAAAGCGGCTTGAGATTGCCAATTTCCTGGGCGAGAAGAAGGCCCGGTACGCCGACATCGCCGACGGTGTCACCGCCAAGGTGGCAAACGACGAGGTCGTATTGACCGGCATCGACCGCGAACTGGTCGGAAATACTGCGGCAAATATCGAGCACGCAACCCATATCCGTTACCGGGACCCGAGGGTCTTCCAGGACGGCATATACATGGTACAGAGGGGCTGAACTGAACAATGACAACGGAAACCAAGCGACTGATCCGTGTGCGCACAGAGAAGGGTGCCGTCTTCAAGCGCGACGGGTTTGGCAAGAAGAAACAGCTCTCCGATTCATGGAGAAAGCCCCGCGGACAGCACAACAAACAGCGGGAGCAGAAGAAGGCGAAGGGAAACCTCCCCAAGCCCGGCTTTGGCAGCCCGGTTGCGGTGCGCGGCATGCACCCCAGCGGGTTTTTTGAAGTGCTGGTATTCACGGAAAAAGATCTCGAAAACCTTGACGTGAAGACTCAGGCGATCCGGATATCAGCCGGCGTCGGGGCACGCAAGCGCAAAGCCCTCCAGGAGAAGGCTGCAGCGTCAGGCTTCAAGATCCTTAACGCCCGTGTGATCAAGGAACGCGTCACAGAAGAGACTCCTGCCGAGCCGGTAAAGAAAGCGGCAAAGGCGAAGAAGGACATAAAGGAGGCCGCAAAAAAGACACCGTCAAAGAAGAGTGCTTCAAAGGCAGAAGGTGCCAAAAAGAAAGGCGATGAGGGGAAGAAGACGGTGAAAGCCGCCGCCTCCAGGTCCAAGCCAGCGGCAAAGGAAACCGAAAAGAAGGAAGAAAAGGCCGCAAAGCCCAAGGCAAAGGAAGCGGCAAAGGCCCCTGCCAGGAAATCTGCTCCGGCAAAGGCTGAAAAGAAGCCGGCCGCCGCTGTGGAGAAATCCAAGGCAGAGAAGGCCACACCAAAGAAGAAACCCTCAACCGGGGTGAAGAAGAATGAGTGATGTCGCCAGCCAGAAACGCATCGCCGCAGCGATCTTAAAATGCGGTGTCAACCGCGTCTGGTTCGATCCCGAGCGTATCTCTGACATCGAGAACGCTATCTCCCGTGAGGACCTGCGCGGTCTTATTACCGACGGTGCGATCAAGGCCCACCAGAAGAAAGGCGTAAGCCGTGGCCGGGCTCGTGTGCGCACCGCGCAGCGGGCGTATGGTCACCGCAAAGGTGTCGGGAAACGGAAAGGCGCCCTTGGCGCACGGACCCCCAGCAAACGGGCATGGATCCAGAAGATCCGTGCAATCCGGAAGGCACTCGTTGCGCTCCGTGAGGCAGCTACCATCGACCGGCACCTGTACCGGGTTCTCTACCGCAAGGCAGCCGGCGGGCAGTTCCGGAGTGTTGCGCACATGAAAGCACAGATGGAGATCATTGCCGGGAGGATGAAGTAACATGGCGACCGGACCACGGTATTTTGTCGCTTTCCGCAGACGGAGAGAAGGCAGGACCGATTATTACCAGAGGACCAAGCTCGTTGTTGCTGATGCGCCGCGCATGGTCGTACGCAGGACCAACCGGCACATTATCGTCCAGCTGGTCAACGCCGAGATGGACGGGGACAAGACCATCGTGTCGGCCAACTCTGCCGAACTCGAAAAGTACGGATACACCGGGGCAACTGCAAACACACCTGCAGCATACCTTACAGGAATGCTCTTTGCTGCAAAGGCAAAGAAGGCAGGACAGGCTCGTGCGATTCTCGATATCGGGCTCAACCGGGCAACCCCGGGTGCACGTGTCTTTGCCGCGCTCAAAGGAGCAGTCGATGCAGGCCTCGAGATCCCGTACGGCGAGGAGATCATTCCTTCCGAGGAACGGCTCAAGGGTGAACATATCGCGGCCTACAACAAGAAAGCCGGCGATATCGTCAAGAATGTCGAGCAGGTGGCAGCCGCCATAAAGAAGGAGCTGGTGTAAATGGCATATGAAAAGGCAGAATGGCGCCCGGTCACCGGTCTTGGCAAGCTGGTCGCATCAGGGGAGATCAAGAACATTGATCAGGTCCTTGAGAGCGGCAGGCCGATCAAGGAACCCGAGATCGTGGATATGTTCCTCCCGGACCTCGAAGATGAGGTCCTCGACATCGCCATGATGCAGAGGATGACCGACTCGGGCCGCCGCGTCCAGTTCCGTGCTGTCGTGATTGTCGGCAACCGGAACGGGTACATCGGCTTTGGCCAGGGAAAAGACGTCCAGGTCGGTGACGCAATCAAGAAAGCGATCACCAAGGCAAAGATGAACCTTGTCAAGGTGCGCCGCGGGTGCGGCAGCTGGGAATGCGGGTGCGATGTCATGCACTCCATCCCGATGCAGGTTATAGGGACTGCCGGCAGTGTCCGGGTCACCCTCAAGCCCGCACCGCAGGGTATTGGTCTTGTCACCGGTGATATCAGCAAGAAAGTGCTCGAACTCGCCGGGATCAAGGATGTCTGGACCTTTGCGCGCGGACAGACACGCACAACGATCAACTTTGCAAAGGCGACATTCAACGCGTTAAAAGAGACCAACATGATCCGTACCGGGGGGTCGGAATAAATGTACGCAGTCGTGCAGGTCCGCGGCGTGGTCAATACACGCAAGGACATCAAAGACACCTTAAAGATGCTTCGTCTGCACCACGTCAACCACTGCGTGCTCGTGGCAGACACTCCCGAGAATCTCGGGATGATCCGTAAAGTAAAGGATTATGTGGCCTATGGCGAAGTGGATGCAGCAACCCTCGAAACCCTGCTTTCGACCCGTGGAAGAGTTATCGGTGATGATCCCTTGACTGATGAGTACATCAAGTCCAATTCGACCTATGCGAGCATCATCGAGTTTGCACAGGCACTGGCGAAGGGAGAATCAAAACTGCGGGACATCCCGGGGCTCAAGCCGGTCCTCCGGCTCCACCCGCCGCGCAAAGGATACAAGACCACCAAGCGTACATTCGTACAGGGTGGAGCGCTTGGCTATTATGGTCCGGAGATCAATACTCTCCTCTATAAGATGAGGTGAAGAGATGCCAACCAACAAACGTTCAAAATACCGCGGATCGCGGACGTGCGGCGGCGGAACCCACAAGAACCGCCGGGGTGCAGGCAACCGCGGCGGAAGGGGTCGCGCAGGCATCAATGCCCACCACTTTGTCAAGTGGTACATGGAAATGGGAGGACCCGTCTTTGGCAAGAACGGGTTCTTCCATAACCCTGCTGTCACCGTTTCCTCAATGGATGTGGGGATTATCGACCAGATCGTGCCCTCCCTCCTTGCACAGGGAATCGCCAGACAGGAAGGAGATGCAGTCGTCATAAACGCCGCAGAGCTCGGTATCGAGAAGGTGCTGGGCAGCGGCCAGGTCAACCGGAAACTCAACATCTCCGCAGCGGCATTCTCCGCTCAGGCAAAGGCAAAGATCGAGAAGACTGGTGGAAAGGCGCAGGTCGTCTGACCCACCTGATTTTTTGGTGAAATAATGGGAGACCTGCTGGATCGAATGGAACCCCTTCTTGCTGCGATGCCCGCAGTCAAGAGCCCGGAGGGGCATGTCCACTTCAAGAACAAACTGATGTGGACACTGGGAATTTTAATTCTGTATTTTGCGCTCACGAATATCCCGATATTCGGGCTTGCATCCAGTTCACAGGATGTTTTCATGGCCTGGCGTGCCCTGCTCGCCGGTGCAAGTGGTTCAATTGTGCACCTCGGTATCGGGCCGATTGTTACCGCGTCCATCGTCCTCCAGCTCCTGAAAGGTGCCGATATCCTGCATATCGACACCAGCGAAGCCCGCGGGCAGGTCATGTACATGGGTCTCCAGAAGATCCTCATTCTCGTCATGATCGTGATCGAGGCCGCGCCCAACCTCGTCGGGGGGTTCATGCAGCCCGATCCCACCATCGCGGCACAGTTCTTTGGTGGTAACCTCTTTGCGGTCTCGCTCTTAATCTTCGTCCAGATCTGTATCGGCGGTGTGCTCGTCTTTTTGATGGATGAAGTGGTCACCAAGTGGGGTATCGGCTCCGGTGTCGGTCTTTTCATCATCGCCGGGATCTCCCAGGCCATTGTCAACGGTTTCATCAACTGGACCGCAGTCAGCGACGCCTACCCGGTCGGGTTCTTCCCGCGCCTGTTCGCGGTGGTGCTTGACGGTGCGAATTTCGTCCAGTATTTCGGTACGAATCTTCTGGCCTTTGCGACAACCATCATCATCTTCCTGATCATCGTTTACGTGGAATCCACCCGCATCGAGATCCCCCTTGCCCATGCACAGGTGAGGGGTGCCCGGGCCCGGTTCCCGGTTAAACTGATCTATGCCAGCGTCCTTCCGATGATTCTCGTGCGGGTGCTCCAGGCCAATATCCAGATGGTGGGAATGTTCCTCTCGAACGTCGGCATCACCATCCTCGGGAAATTCAGCGGCCAGACGCCCCAGTCCGGCCTGATGTACTATCTTGCGCCTATCAACGGTCCCACTGACTGGATGTGGTGGGCGTACGGTCTCGGGCACGCGCCCTGGGAAGTCCTCCTCCGGATGGGCATCGATATCACCTTCGTGGTAGTCGGCGGTGCGATCTTCGCGCTCTTCTGGATCAAGACCGCTGGTCTCGATTCCAAGGATGTTGCACGGCAGATCCAGATGTCCGGCATGTCTATCCCCGGGTACCGGAGAAATCCGCAGGTACTGGAGAAGTATCTCGACCGGTACATCCCCCGTGTCACGATCATCGGCGGGGTGTTCATCGGTATCCTCAGTGTTGTCGCGAACCTCTTTGGTGTCATCGGTGCGGTGAGCGGTACAGGGTTGCTCCTGACCGTGAGTATCACGTACCGGCTGTACGAGGAGATCGCCAGCCAGCAGATCATGGAGATGTACCCGTTCATGCGGACGTTCTTTGGCAAAGAATGATTGATGAAGGGAACAGGAATGGCAGGAAAAAAGGTCATTATCACGGGTGTGCCGGGGGTCGGTAAGACCACGGTTGTCAACGAGGCGTTGGCCAAACTCAAAAGCGAAGGGGTGGAATACCAGCCCATCAATTTTGGCTCTTTCATGTTCGAAGTAGCCAAAAACGAGGGACTTGTGGAGGATCGGGATCAGATGCGGTCACTTGACCGGGCCGACCAGAAACGGCTCCAGCAGCGCGCGGCCCAGGCGATTGCCCGGATCGCAGGAAACGTTCTGATCGACACCCATGCTTCGGTGAAAACCCCCAAGGGATATCTCGCCGGGCTCCCCGAATGGGTGCTCCGCGAGATCATGCCCGATGTGATCATCCTTGTTGAAACGGATAATGACCAGATCCTCATGCGGCGTATGACCGACGAAACGAGGAGCCGGGACAAAGAGGGTGCGCGTGCGATTGCCGAGCACCAGCAGTTCAACCGGTCCATCTCCGCGTCCTACGCTATGATGACCGGATGTACTATACGGATCATCACCAATGCCGATCACCTGCTGGATCTTGCCGCTGCGGATATGGCGGACGTCCTTAGGTAATCCCTTGTAAGGTGGCTTCATGGATTTTGGAAAATTCTGGGAAAAGTACGGGTTATACGTCGCGCTGCTCTTCATGTTTGTCATGATGTGGACCTACACGGTCCCCTGGCTGCGCACGGATGTCGGGAGGGGGATCGACGGTGTTTTTGCCCCGCTCGTCACTGAGTTCGGGATCCCCTTCTTCATCCTGATCGTGATCCTCTCCGCCCTCACCGGGCTATACTCCTCCATCATCCAGAAGTACACGATCGATTACGAGCGGATGACAGAAGTCCAGGACAGGATGAAGGATTTCCAGAAGGAGTACCGGGAAGCCATGCTCTCCCAGGATGAAAAACGGATCAAGAAACTGGACGTGAAAAAAGACCGGATGATGAAGGAGCAGCTCGAACTCTCCCAGCAGCAGTTCAAGCCCATGGGCTATATCCTCGTCCTCACTGTCCCCATCTTCTTCTGGCTCCTCTACCGTTTAAGCGAGATCAACAACACAATCACCTTCCCGTATTTCGGGACCCTGAACCTGACAGCCCCGCTCATCTGGGTCATCCCTGCATGGATGGTCTGGTACATGATCTGTTCGATCACGATCAGCCAGGTGATCAGGAAGGCCCTCAATATCGGGGGGATCTGATGAGGATCACCGTGAGCGGGCTTCCCGGCAGCGGGACCACCTCGCTCTCACGGTATCTTTCCGAACGCCACGGGTTTACCCTGATCTCGGCCGGCGAAGTCTTCCGGCAGTGTGCAAAAGAGCACCACATGGAACTTGCCGAATTCGGCCGGCTTGCCGAGAAAGACCCGGCCTATGACAAGATGATCGACGCCCGGCAAAAAGAGATTGCAGGGAAAAAAGACAATATCATAGTCGAGGGCCGGCTCTCGGGCTGGATGGTGGAAAAAGCGGATCTCAGGGTCTGGCTCTTTGCTCCCATTGGCTGCCGGCTCAAACGGATCGTGTTCCGCGACCAGATCGCCGATATCGAGACAGCAAAGGCGATCACGCTCGAACGCGAGCATTCCGAAGCGGTACGGTACCGGCAGTATTATGATATTGATATCAACGACCTCTCCATCTACCATCTCATCCTCAACTCGGAACACTGGGGGGTAAACGAGCTCGGGGCTATTGTCGATACCGCGGTCGGGCAGTTACAGGATGCTGGCGGAAAGACGGCATAACTGGTCTTCTGATGACAGCGAAACCCGGGTGCCGGCAGCATACGTTTTATCTTCTCTTTTACCGTCATGTTATCCGGGAGGTTTGCGAACGATGACCACGGAGGATATCCGCATTACGCTCGTCCGTTCATGGGATGCGGAGGAGATTATTGCGCTGTACCGGGCCGGCGGCTGGTGGAAGGACGAATACGATCCCGCCGAGATCCCCAGGCTGATCGTGGGAAGTTTTGCATTCGCGGTTGCAGCCGATTCAAGGAGCGGCCGGGCAGTCGGGATGGGCCGGGTGCTCTCGGACGGGGTATCGGATGCCTATATCCAGGATCTCGTGGTGCTTCCCGGGTACCGGGGCAGGGATTTGGGGACCGCAATCATCTCCCGGCTGGTGGCTCGCTGCCGTGAGGACGGGATCTCCTGGATCGCCCTGATTGCCGAGCCCGGGTCCGAGGAGTTCTACCGCCCGCTCGGGTTTACCCGGATGGAGGGGCATGTCCCTCTGATCTACGGGGGGAAGCCCTGATGTTACGGCAGGAAGATTTCCGGCCGGTGACGCTTGCCGACCGGGCGTTCTTCGAGCGCCATTATGCGTTGTATCCCCAGTCCCACAGCGACAACACGTTCACGAATATGGTCTGCTGGAACCAGATCGCCCAGTACCGTTACGCGTACGTCAACGGGAACGTCATCCTCGCCAGTACCCTTGCCGGGGTGACCCGGTTCCGTCCCCCCATCGGACCCCGGGACCCTGCGCTCATGAAAGACCTGGTCCGCTTTGCGCTGGAGATAGGTGACGATACCCCGATCGTCCTGATCGATCCGGCAACAGCGCAGTGGATACGTGAGCTCGATCCCACCCTCACGCTTGTCCCGGACCGGAACCACTTTGAATACGTGTACCGTGCCTCCGACCTTGCGGAGCTCCCGGGAAAGAACTACCTCAAGATCCGCGGCCAGATCAACAAATTCCGGAAGAACTGCTCCCACACAGTCGAACCGATCACGGCAGAGAACCGGGGGGAAGTGATGGAGTTCCTGGTGAAGTGGTGCGAGTGGAAGGGGTGCGAGAACGATTTCGTGCTCGCCCACGAGAAGGAGGCGGTCTTTTTTGCCATCGAGCATTTCACCGAACTTTCCCTGCGTGGCCTTCTGATCCGGGTCAATTCCCAGGTCGCAGCCATCTCCCTTTTTGAGCGCCTTAACGCGGATACGGCTCTTGTCCATTTCGAGAAAGGGCTGCCGGACTGCGAAGGGATCTACAAGGCGATCAACAAGGAGACCGCCGCGGTGCTGGAAAAAGAAGTGGAGTACATCAACCGGGAGAGCGATCTCGGTGTTGCCGGCCTCCGGGAAGCAAAAATGCGGTACCACCCCGACCACATGGTCGAGGTCTGGTCGCTCAAACGGTGAACCGGACTCCCTGATCCATCCGGCTTTTTTTAATCTCTGTTTAAAAATCCCCGGGTCGATCCTGCCGAAGGATCATTTATTACAAAGTCACCGTAATCAGCGCACCTTTTGAAAAGGGATCCCGATCCAGAAAAGTTCTCAGGTTCAGAGAGGAATGGTGAGGCCCAGTGTTCCCATAATCCCGGAGAAGATGATCTTCACCGCAATGGCAGCGACGAGCATACCCAGCACTCTCCCCATGATATCCGTGACGACCGTCCCGAGAAGGTTCTGGATACCTGCAGAGAAATACAGGATTACCCAGGTCGCCGCAAGCGAGAGGGTAATGGCAATAAACGGGATGAGGATGCCATAATCCTTTGACAGGAGCATCACGGTTGTTATCGCGCCTGGGCCGCAGAGAATAGGAGTACCGATAACAACACCGGCTGCCGTGGGTGCCTGTTCCCTGGACCTGCAGATATCCAGACCCAGCGCCATCTGCATCCCCAGAAGGAACAACAGGATTCCTCCGGCGATCTGGAAGGTGGATAACGTCAGGCCAAGGATACTAAAGATCGTGGTATTGAAGATGAGGAAGATATACATCAGCACGCCGGCGACGGCGACCGCGATGAATGCCTGCTTGTGAATCTCCCGTGGTAACTGCCCTTTTGTCATGCCTGCAAAGATCGGGACCGATAAGATCGGATCGAGGATCACAAAGAGCGCCGCAAACGCGTAGATTACACCTGAAACGAGGTCTGCCATAGCTCTCCTTCAGATCATGTGCGGTGTTGACGGATAAATTCGCGGGCTTTGTCAAACGTGCCCGTGTGGCTCACAACAAAAAATAGAGAATCAGTATGGCGAAGGTTGAAAGGGCTCCCGCTGCTGATACCACCCGCATCCGCGTCTCCTTAACAAGGATCCATGAGGCGATGCAGAAGAACAGGTAGGGGATCAGGGTCGTAATCACGGATATGCTTGCCAGTTCAGCGAAATGGTTGGAGAAGAGCAGGAGTGCTGCAGAAATGCCGCACCCGGCGACCAGCGCATAGACCGGTGTGCCCCGGCCACCCAGTTCGCGGAGCCGGGGGATACGAAACCGGGCCGAGAGGTTCTGGAGGATCCTTGATGTGCCGACGATATACGCGTTGATCGCCGAGAGCATGGCGACAATACCGATACAGACCACGAAAGGTCCGGCATCTGCTATAACAAGCGCGGCAGCGGTTGCTACCGGGGCAGGTGATGCGGCGAGTACGGCGGCACCGACGCTCCCTATCAGTGCGATGTTGAGGAGGAGATAAACCGAGACGACGATCGCCATGACGCAGATGAGGGATTTTTTAATGAGCCGGGGATCGGTAGTCTCCTCGACAGGAATGGCACTGATCTCAAAACCGGTAAACGGCCAGTACACAATAATAACCGTCGCAAGCAGGCCGGCGGCGGTGAGTGGGGCAGCGGGAGCAAGGTTTTCCATCCTGACAAACGGGAGAAGAAGGAGTGCGATCAGGATCAACGGGACGATCTTGATAAGGGTGAGGATGGTTTCGGTCTTTCCTGCCAGGGAGATCCCGATGATGTTGATGCAGCAGAACCCGGCGATGATCCCGATCTCGATGATGAGAACCTGCGAAAGCCCGAAGTAGCCGATATACTGCCCGATCCCGGCGGCAATAGTCGAGATCCCAAAGACGGAGGAGACGAGGTAGATGACGATCAACGGCGCTGCCATCTTCCGGCCAAAGACAGACTCGAAGAGGGAGTAGAACCCCCCCGAGTCCGTGAACCGGGCAGATACCGAGGCAAGGGAGAAAAGGACGCAGGAGGCGGAGACGGCGACGATCAGCCAGGCGCCAAGCGACCAGACACCGGTGAGCCGCGCGGCTATACCCGGGACGACAAAGATGCCGGAGCCGATGGTCCCCCCGACCCCCAGGCTTACCAGCTCAAGGAGGCCGAGCGATCGACGGTAGGAGGTCGTTTCTGCCATGGGTGTTTTCCTTTCAGGGGCTTAGTCCGGGAGAGGGGTCCGGGATGACTGGTATGTGCAGGGTATGGGGCACCTTGATAATTCCTGTCGATCCGGTTGCATTATTCATAATATATAATAGCCTGTAGTGGCTATCATCCGTTAGAACGGATGTGTACCGGGCCAGACAAAGAGGAGGCCCGGACCGCCCGGTCCGGAGAACATTCATGCCAGGAACAAAGAAAGTTTCCGGATCTTCCGGAACCAGAGCAGCACAGCGGACGAAAAGCCCGGTAAAATCCCGGGTACTTTCGAAAAAGGCAGTGCCAGCGAAAAAGGCTGCAGCGGTGAAGAAAAGTGCCGTGGCAAAAAAAGGAAAGGCTGTCGGCAAAAAACCCGTAAAAAAATCCCCGGCAAAAAAGATCCCGGCCTACAAACTGAAGCGGTACAAGTGCCGGCTCTGCGGGTATATTTACTCGCCGCTCCGCGGGGAACCGCACCACGGTATCCCGGCGGGAACAGCCTTTGAGGACCTCCCCGAAAGCTATGTCTGCCCGGTCTGCGGGTACCAGGGGAAGGGCAAGATCGGCAAATGGGGTTTTGACGAGTGGGTGCCCACCCGGTACATCTGTGTGATCTGCGGGTACGTGTATGACGAGAAACGCGGTGAACCGCACAATGGCATAAAGCCCGGGACAAAGTTCGAAGATCTTCCTGAAGATTATAAATGCCCTGTCTGCAACCAGGACCCGAAGATCAGAGTCCAGTTCGGGAAGGTGTTAAAACAGGGATTCGATGCCCTCGATGTCTGATAACCTCGCGAAAAGACTCCCTAAAACTCCTCCTCTCCTTTTTAGTGCCCGGTACCCCCGGTATGATGCGGGCGTAAACGGCGTAGCTTAATACCTTATACATCCATGCTGAATGTGCACACACTACATATGATCTCATGGTACAGGGGTGTCAGATGCACAAGAGCCAGGATCCGGTGATGCAGCAGAAACGTGAGGTGCTCGCCCGGTTCCTTGGTGTGGATAAAGCCGGGCTCCGTATCTCAAACGGCCACCTGTACGGGTTCAGGGCTTTTTTCCACGGCAATGATGCAGCGTATCTGGTGCTTGCCGATGCGGAGGCAACACAGGCAGCAGAGAACGCGGTGCAGGAGAAACTCTGGCTGATCTGCCTCGAGTCGCTCTTTGCCTATTTTGACATCGAAGCCTCTCCTCCCGATCTTCTGGGAAAGGTCAAAACAAAGGAGATCCGGCAGGCAAACGAGGAGATCAAAAAACTGGTCCTCCATACGTGCGGGATGGAGCCTTTGAGGAAACGGATGCTCTCCTTTGGGAACCGCAAAAACCTGCTTGCTGACTATGACCAGGCCGAGCATTACCAGGACGGGTTCTTTATCTACCGCCTATACTAAAGGAAACAGGGCAGCATTTTAAGGAGTATCCGCGATTATGAAAAGGGAATGGATATCGAAATATTGGGCTGAGATCCTCCTCTTGGGCATTGCCTGTCTGGCCAGTATTCTCGATCTCTGGAATATCTGGAACCAGGGATTTGAAAATGCATATTATGCGGCAGCTGTGCAGAGCATGCTTGCAAATCCTGGTGTCGCATTCTTTAATTCCTTTGATGCGGGGGGATTTGTAACCGTTGATAAACCTCCTGTCGGCATCTGGGTTCAGGCCGCAAGCGCCGTTGTATTTGGTTTTAATAACTGGTCGTTAATTCTCCCCCAGGCGCTCGCCGGGATCGGGTCGGTTGTGCTCATTTACTTCATCGTCAAACGGCCGTTCGGGAAACCCGCCGGCCTGATCGCAGCCCTTGCCCTTGCGACAACACCGGTTTTTGTCAGCGCTTCGAGATTTGAAACAATGGACACTCAGCTGATTTTTGTGATCCTGCTGGCGGTATGGGTTGCTCTCAAAGCGGCACACGATCATTCTCTCTTTCTTCTTGTGGTTTCTACTGCACTCGTGGGAATTGGTTTCAACATCAAAATGATCCAGGCACTTGTGGTGGTGCCGGCGATCATTGCCATCTATCTGCTCGGTGCTGATCTTCCTACCCGGCAGAAAGTAATTCACCTTGGTATTGCGCTTTTGGTGCTTGCCGCGGTCTCGCTCTCGTGGGCGATCGCCGTGGATACAATACCGGCCGACCAGCGCCCCTATATCGGGGGGAGCGGGGACAATTCTGTTATCGGGCTGATACTGGGCCATAACGGGGAAGAGGCATTCTCGGGTTCGACAATCGCATCATCGATAGAGGGTGAAGGAAATCCCAGCCTGTTGCGATTCTTCAATTATAATCTTTATAGCTCGTTCAGCTGGCTACTGCCGTTTGCCCTGATTGGTTTATTTGCATGGTGGCAGCGACCAGCATCTTTCTCGCTTGCCGGATTCACAGAATTGTCCCTTTTTTCTGAACGGGGCCTAACCCTCCTGGCACTTTGCCTCTGGGTATTACCAGGCCTACTTTATTTCAGTTTCTCGCCGGGTTTTTGGTCCACGTATTACCTTGCCACTATTGCACCACCGCTTGCGGGCCTCATTGGGATCGGTGCAGTGGCAATGTACCGTGAATACCAGAGCGACCGGATCACGGGCTGGGTGCTTATTGCAGCGATTCTTTTGACCGGACTTGTGCAGGTCTGGATACTCTCCCGGATTATTATCTATGATCCCTTAAGGTACGGATCTCTTCTTGCAGTTGCTCTGATCGGATGTATCCTGTGTGCCGGAATACTGGTCTGGCTTCGGGTAAAAAAGGTGCAGGGTTCCGACCGGCGTTCGTTATCCGTGGCAGGCATTGCAGTTGCGGTTCTGTTTGTTGCCCCTGTAGCATGGTCATTCGTCCCCCTCATGACCGTACCTGCCCAGGAGAATACTACTACGAATTTAACTGCTTTCCTGATTTCCCACGATACTAATAAAACCTACCTCGCCGCGGTGCCTTTCAACGGATATATAGTTGGATCCATGATCATTGATAGCGGAAAACCGGTCATGGCGCTGGGTGGCTTTACCGGGGTGGAGCAAATCCTCACGGTCAAAAAAATGCCTGAACTTATTCACAACAGACTTGTTCAGTATATAATTGTACCTTCTGGAACTTCACCCCCCTCTACAAACGTGACAGAGAGTGTCAGCGGAAACGCTGCGATCTTTTCATGGGTGAGAGATCACTGCACACAAGTTCCTGCATCGGCGTGGAATGGTAACAATGACCCTCTTTTACGCCAGTATGCAATCTACGATTGCTCCGGCGCAGTATAAACTCCCGGTCTCCTCTCTTTCAAATGGTTTTCCAGATCTCCTTTAATGTCCTCCTCCTGTTCTCTCACCATATTCAACTTAAGCCAACGGTCATGTCATCTCGCAATTCCAAACGAGGAGGGCTCCGGTAGCTCGAGCTCAACC
>Ga0209039_10000591_pt1 | contig 35289 bp, 31 predicted proteins | sample BogFormECP12_OM1_FD_188238 | JGI IMG/M metagenome (GOLD analysis project Ga0209039, IMG submission 188238) | Bog forest soil microbial communities from Calvert Island, British Columbia, Canada - ECP12_OM1 (SPAdes) (version 2) | ecosystem: Environmental > Aquatic > Freshwater > Wetlands > Bog ... | reverse complement strand
TCCTGCGCCGACACGTAGGCCACAATCTCGCAGTCGCGATCTTGAGCGGCGAAAGCGTTCAGGAGGCTACGGACGTAGACCTCATTCCCCGTCAGGTGCCGGCCGATGGCGTGTGCATCAACAGCGAAGCGCATCAATCACACCTAGTATAGCGGACCATTATGACACTCGCCTGTGTCGGAAGTACATCCCCATCCGCGCGATGCTGCATATAAACTCCTTTTGCAACAATCATCTGGCGGCGGCGCCGCGATCTTTCAGGCCCCATTGAAGCACGCCGCCCACCGCGCGCCCAAGACAGCACCCTCCAGCCCGCAACCACCCGCCGGAATGCTAGAATTGGACTGGTCATCAACATCACACTGTCTTCATGTGTGCGGAAAGCGCTTGCGAGTTCCAGGTCGGATCCCATCCTCATCGATACGCCGGCTTAGAAGTTGTTGCCAAGGAGAAGTGAAGTAAATGAAGGAAACAGGTACGGTCAAGTGGTTCAACGCCGGAAAAGGATTCGGCTTTATTCAGCGTGAGAGTGGCGAAGATGTCTTCGTCCATTTTTCCGCTATCTCGGCCAGCGGCTATCGCTCCCTCGATGAAGGCGCCAAAGTGTCGTTCGTCGTCAAGAGCGGTCCCAAGGGCCTGCAAGCCGAAGACGTCACGTTAGTCTAGTCCATCCCCATCATTCTACCTTCCCTGGAGCCATGGCGCATCGCTACCCGCGAGCCTCGCGGAAATCCTGCATTGGTGATGGCTCCGCGGAGGTGTCTGCTGCCTCTCTGACTTCTGACTTCTGCCTTCCAAATCCCGTAGGGATTTCAAGGGCGAAGCCCTTGCTCAGCTTTCCGCCACTGACCGCTGCGCCAGTTCACCGAACAGCGGCAGCGAGTATGCTTCGCCGTGCGAGGCCTTCACCATCATGAAGACCGACATTCCCAGCAGAACCAGGCTGATCAGGTCGTGCACATGGCCGAAGTGCGGAAAAACCGGGTCCAGCACCCATTTCAGCACCTGGTCGTTCATCAGCCAGGCCACAAACAGGTAAAGCCCCTGGAAGGCGTGGAACCGCACTGTCCGGTCGTGCCGGTAGCGCTGCGAAGCCAGCACCAGAATCGAGACAATCCAGCCCACCACCGGGATGTAGCACAAGATCGACGCCGTTCGCGGTGTCATGCTCGCAAACGGGTCGTTGGCCACCGGGTGCCCCGATTCGCGCGCGCCCTCCCGCGGTTGTCGGGCCCCGCACCGGTTGCAAAAGCCATCCGCCGGCCCCACTTCTTTTCCGCACTGGCTGCAATACGGCATCCTGTTTATCTTTACGTTATTCGAGCGCCGCGTGTTCCGGCAACCTGCCGCTTCCCCCGTGCTACTATTTTTTCCATGCGGAAGCTGCTTGCGTTCATTCTGCTGCTGGCTGGCGCCACCCTCCTGCCGGCGGCCAAGAATCTCGAAGTGTATTGCATCGACGTGGAGGGTGGCAAGGCCACTCTCTGGATTTCGCCCTCCGGCGAGTCCATGCTGGTCGATACCGGCTGGCCCGGCTTCAACCGCCGCGACGCCGATCGCATCCTGGCCGCGGCCAGGCACGCCGGCGTCCGGAAGATCGACTACCTCCTCATCACCCACTATCACCAGGACCACGTCGGCGGCGTTCCGCAACTGGCCGAAAAAATCCCCATCCGCAATTTCGTCGACCACGGTCCATCGAGCGAACACGGCCAGGACGAGGACGTGCTATTCAATGCCTACAGCGCCTTTCGCAACAAAGGAAACCACATCCTGGCCAAGGTCGGCGACACTCTGCCCATCAAGGGAATGGAAGTGAAATTCGTCTCCAGTGACGGCAATGTGCTCGAGGCGCCGCTCCCCGGCGCCGGCCAGCCCAATCCCGATTGCGCCGGCTACCAGCCGCCCGCACCCGATCTCACGCAGCCCGAAAACGCCCATTCCGTCGGAACTCTCATCACCTTCGGCAGCCTGCGCTTTCTGGATATGGGCGATCTCACGGCCGACAAGGAATACGGCCTGGTCTGCCCCATTAACAAGCTCGGCGTGGTGGATGTCTTCATGGTCTCGCACCACGGCACCAGTTCCTCCGATTCGCTGCCCTTCGTTCGCGCCATTCACCCGCGGGTGGCCATCATGAACAACGGCTCGCGCAAGGGCGGCGCGCCGGAAGTCTGGCAGCGAATCCACGAAATCCCCGGCCTGGAAGACTTCTGGCAACTGCACTTCTCCATCGCCGCCGGCAAGGAGCACAACTCCCCCGACACCTTTATCGCCAATGTGGATGAGATCTGCCAGGGCCAGTGGCTCAAGTTGACCGCCCGTCCCGACGGCGCCTTCACCATCTATAACAGCCGCAACAAATACCAGCGGGAATACCCGAAGCAGTAACGCAAGACGTAGGACGGCCTCCTGGCCGCTCGCGACAGGCCTCTCGGTCTGTCCTGTTACTTCTTGCACTCTTTGGCGTCTTTGTTCTTGGGGTCTTTGCAATCGATGGCCGGCTTGGTCTCCTTGTCCGCGGGCTTGTCTGCATCCAGGTCCGCCGGGAGATCGAAAGAAATCGAAGATCCCACCTCGTACTTGCGGTAGAAGCGATATTCGTTAATGTTGTCCGCCAGATATTCCGAACCGTCCATCTGGACTTCGCCGCGACTCGGCAAAAGGAACTTGAAGCCCCCCACATCGGCATAATCGTAATCGAGCAAGCTCTCGGCCCGCCTGATCGGGAAATCGGCTGGAATGTTTTCGGCCTTCTGCACCAGCCGCGTCACCGTGTGGTTTTCGTTATCCACGAAAACTTCTCCGCTGTACGCTGGAATAATCTGCCGCTTCAGATCCTTCACTTCGATGGACCACTGGGAGCGCTCCTGGGCCACGTAGAAGCTGAACACCATGGTGAGGCGGTGGCGTAGCGTGGTCCAGCGGCTCCATTCAAAGCGCGCCTGGGTGTGCGTCTCGAACACCTCGCGCAGCATGATGGCGAAATCGCCGGTCGAGGTCGAACCGCCCAGGTTTTCGTAGGCCGTGTTGATCGGCTTGCTGCCATTCAGGATCGGCGTCTTTTCTTCCCTGTGCTTGAAGTACGTCAGTTTGCTGGTGATGACGTCTTGCGTCTGGAAAGAAGGCTCGCTTCCCGCGCGCCCGCCGCGGAGCGTCCCGGGCTTTGCAGCCGCCCGGCGTGTCTCCACTTCCAGGCAAATGAAGTCGGGAAGGCCACTGTCGTAATTCCTGACGTAATCCCGCACCTCATCCAGAATCTTTCCCTGTTCCTCGGACGTCGGAATCGGAATCGGGTCGTCCGGCAGCGGCGGCTGCAAGTTCGCGGCCGTCAGGCCGTTCGACTGTTCGCTCAACCGTTCGAGCGCTTTGATGGTGAGCGGTCCAACGCCCTCGCCCTGCAAGTCTTCGATCACGCTCTCATCGAGTTTTTCGGACAGCTTCACACTCTTCAAGAACTCGGCCGTTTGTTTGTCCGTGCTCTTGCCTTCCTTGATCATCTTTTGGTTGTTCTTGACGAAGGAAATCAGTTCTTGGATGGTAAGCGGCTTGGCCTGGCTCATCGCCAGCGCGCCGATCGCGAGCAGGCAAGCCAGAAAGCGGTAACGCATATCTCTATTTTCGCATGTACAGAGGCCAGTCCGTTCCGGGCCAGTTTCGCCCAGGCGTGAAGCCGGCTCACGGCCAGGGACCTGCTAAAATCGTCACCGGGGCGGGATGGTGGAATTGGTAGACACAGAGGCCTTAAAAGCCTCTGATCCGCAAGGATCGTGTGGGTTCGAGTCCCACTCCCGCCACGCCCCGATGCGAGCCGCGACTTGTCGCTCGACCGCGTGCCCCCAGGGAGGCGGCGAATCCTGAAATAGTCCGAAAGTTCCAGCGGGGCTAGTCAAACTTACCAGGTACTTTTGACCCGGTCTGGCACTCGCGCCACCAGCCGGTGCATGCGATAAGTATGTTGTGAGGACAGCGGCATGAACTATCGTAATCTGAGCTTGCATTGCGACTGCGGGGAGGTTCCCGAGCGTCTCGTCGAAGTGGGATTCAGCGAGGATCACCATCTGGTGGTGCACTGGTGGTGTGAGAAGTGCCAAAGAGTCGTCTACATCACCAAGCCGCTCACCGAATGCTGGCTGGAGTGTCCCGCCAAAGACCAATCCCTCGACCGCATACTGGCTGATTGGTCCAGCGAGGCTAAGGAAGATGCCGACGCCCAGTTTCTGCACAGCATCGGCGTCACCATGTAGCAATTGACCAACTGGCAGCGCCGGCGGTCTTGCCGCCGGCGCTCACTCACCCGACGCCACGGAAGTAATCCACTGTCAGCCGCAGTCCCTCTTCCAACCCCACCCGTGGTTCCCAACCCAGCACTCGACGGGCCTTTGAGATATCGGGTTGGCGTTGTTTGGGATCGTCTTCGGGCAGCGCCTGAAAGACGATTGCCGAGGCCGCGCCGGTGAAATCCCGGATGTGCCCGGCGAATTCCAGAATCGTCATTTCATTCGGGTTCCCCAGGTTCACCGGATAGCGCTCCTCGGAGAACATCAGCCGGTAGAGTCCATCCACCATGTCGGCCACGTAGCAGAAACTGCGGGTTTGCGAGCCGTCGCCTGAAACCGTCAGCGGCCGCCCATGGAGCGCCTGGTCGATGAACGCGGGCACCACCCGCCCGTCATCCAGCTTCATCCGTGGTCCATAGGTGTTGAAGATCCGCGCAATGTTGGTCCGTACGCCGTGGGTCCGGTGGTACGCCATCGTCAGAGCCTCGGCGAAGCGCTTGCTTTCGTCGTAACAGGATCGCGGACCCACCGGGTTGACATTACCCCAGTAGTCTTCCACTTGCGGATGCACCTGCGGATCGCCATAACACTCCGACGTGGAGGAGATCAGGAAACGCGCGCCTTTTTCAAGCGCCAGCCAGAGCATGCGGTGCGTCCCCACGGAACCGACGTCGAGGGTCTCGATCGGGTGGGCCAGGTAGTCTTTGGGACTCGCCGGTGAGGCCAGGTTGACGGTGCAATCCACCGGGCCTTGAATCGTGAAGGGCCGCGTGATGTCCTGCTCCAGGAATTGGAAGCGCGCCTGCCCGGCCAGGTGTGCCAGATTGCGCGGACTCCCGGTCAGAAGATTATCCAGCGCCACCACGGTGTGGCCTTCGGCCAGCAGGCGGTCGCAAAAGTGTGAACCAATAAAACCGGCTGCGCCGGAAACCACGATACGCAAGACTCCTCCGCATGGCTATTTTAGCCGATGCGCCGTCCCGGCACAGCCATCCCGTAATCCTTCTCTTAGCTCACCCTCACCGCGGAGGCGCGGAAACGCGGAGAAAATTGGAGAATCGGGGAGTTCTTCCAGGCCGCGCTCTCTCCGTGTCTCCGCATCTCCGCGTTAAATACGCAGTTTCCGTTTTTGGCCCCGTCTACGCCCCGTCGGGCGCGACCGGTGATACTATTCCGATAGTATGAAACCACTCCGTATCGCTCTGTTGATTTTCTTTCCGCTGCTCCTCGTGGCGCAGCCAGCGGATTTGTTTCGGGACTTGCGGTTCCGGTTGGTTGGACCGTTCCGTGGCGGCCGCGTGGTGGCTGTCACCGGCGTGCCTTCGCAGCCCAACGTTTACTACTTCGGCGGCGTGGGCGGAGGCATTTGGAAATCCACCGATGGCGGCGGCACGTGGCTGCCGGTCTCCGACGGGCAGTTGAAGACCAGCTCCGTGGGCGCGATTGCCGTGGCCGATTCCGACCCCAACGTGGTCTATGCCGGCATGGGCGAATCCTGCGTGCGCGGCAACGCTTCAAACGGCGACGGCGTCTATAAGTCGGTCGACGGCGGCAAGACGTGGCGTAACGTGGGTCTCGAAGACAGCCAGACCATCGGCGCGGTGCGCGTGCATCCCAAGAATCCCGACATCGTGTACGTGGCCGCGCTGGGCCATTTGTGGGGCCCCAATGACATGCGCGGGGTCTACCGCTCCACCGATGGCGGCGCAAACTGGAAGCAGGTGCTGACGCGCGGGCGCGACGCCGGCGCCGTCGATCTCGCCATGGACCCCGGCAACCCGCGCGTGCTCTATGCCAGCTTCTGGCAGGTGCGGCGCAACCCCTACCATTTCGATAGCGGCGGGCCCGGCAGCGGCTTGTTCAAATCCACCGACGGCGGCGACACCTGGACCGACATCTCGCACGCGCCGGGCTTGCCGCGCGGCGTCGAAGGCCGTATCGGCGTCACGGTTTCGCCGGCCAATCCGGAGCGCGTTTGGGCCCTGGTGGAAGCCGCCGACGGCGGCGTATTCCGTTCCGACAACGCCGGCCGCACCTGGACCAAGGTGAACGAGCAGAACATCCTGCGCCAGCGCGCCTGGTATTACGACCACATTTTCGCCGACCCGCAAAACGCCGACACGGTATACGCCCTGAACACCGGCATGTACCGGTCGATTGACGGCGGCCGCACGTTCACGGCGATTCGCACGCCGCATGGCGACAACCACGACCTGTGGATCGCGCCCGACAATCCGCAGCGCATGATCGAGAGCAACGACGGCGGCGCCAACATCACTTACGACGGCGGCCGCACCTGGTCCACCATCAACAACCAGCCCACCGCGCAGTTTTACCGCGTCGTGTTGGACAATGATTTCCCATACAACATTTACGGCGCCCAGCAGGACAATTCCACCGTGCGCACCGCCAGCCGCACGGCCGGCGGCGGCATCACCGACCATGACTGGTACGACGTGGGCGGCGGCGAAAGCGGCTGGATTGCGCCCGATCCGCGCGATTCGCAAATCGTCTACGCCGGAAGCTACGACGGCCTCCTGACCCGCCAGGACCACCGCACCGGGCAGAGCCGCGACATCAACGCCTGGCCCGACAACACCATGGGCTACGGCGTGGAGGCCATGAAGTATCGCTTCCAATGGAGCTACCCCATCGCCTTTTCCCCGCACGATCCCAAGACCCTCTACATCGGCGCCAACGTTTTGCTCAAGACCGCCAACGAAGGCCAGAGCTGGGAAGTAATCAGCCCCGACCTCACGCGCAACGACAAATCGAAGATGGGTACGTCGGGCGGCCCCATCACGCAGGACAACACCAGCATCGAGTATTACTGCACGATTTTCACGTTCATGGAATCGCCCGTAACCAAGGGCGTGATCTGGACCGGCTCCGACGACGGTCTGGTGCATGTGACACGCGACGCCGGCAAGAACTGGAGCAACGTGACTCCCAAAGACATGCCGGAATGGATTCAGATCAACTCCATCGACGCCTCGGCGCACGATGCCGGAACGGCCTACGTGGCAGCCACCATGTATAAGTCCGACGATTTCCGGCCCTATCTCTACAAGACCACCGATTACGGGCAGACCTGGAAAAAGATCGTCAACGGAATCCCCGCCGGTTCCTTTACGCGCGTGGTGCGGGAAGATCCCAACCACAAAGGCCTGCTGATCGCCGGCACGGAATTCGGCCTCTACATTTCCCACGACACCGGCGACAATTGGAAGCCCTTCAATCTGAATATTCCGGTGACCCCCATCACCGACGTCGCCTTTCACAAGCGCGACCAGGAACTGGTGGTGGCTACCCAAGGCCGCGCTTTCTATGTGCTCGACGATGTGCCGCTGCTCTACCAGTTGACGGACAGCGTCTCGACCGAAGAAGCGCACCTGTTCCAGCCGAAATCCACGTATCGTTTCGGGGGCGGTGGGCGCGGCGGCGGCGGAGGTGGCCGCGGGAGCACTTCGGGCGTTGGCGAGAACCCGGCCGGCGGCGCTGTGATCAATTACTGGCTCAAGGCCCGGCCGCAAGGCGAAGTCACTCTGGAATTCCTGGATGGCGCCGGCAAGACAGTCAACCAGTTTTCCAGCCGCGCCACCGTAGTGCCTCAAGGCCCGCCGCCGGAAGAAGAGGAATTCCGCGCGCCGCCGCCCGCGCGCGTCAACGCCTCGGCCGGCATGAACCGCTTTGTGTGGAACCTGCGCTATCCCGACGCCACCAGTTTCCCCGGCATGATCCTGTGGGCCGGCAGCCTGACTGGACCGCGCGTTCCGCCGGGTACTTACACCGTCCGCCTCACCGTCGATGGCAAACAGCAGACTCAGACCTTTGAAGTCAAGAAGGACCCGCGTCTCACCACCACGCCGGAGGAATACACCAAGCAAGTGACGCTTGCGCTGCAAATTCGCGACAAGCTGTCGGACACCAACGAGGGCGTAATCCGCATCCGTGAGGTACGCAAGCAGCTCGACGAATATGCCCGCCGCGACGACAAGCGCGTGGCCGACGCCGCCAAAGCCCTCAGCGCGAAGCTCACCGCGGTGGAAGAGGAACTGTACCAGACCAAAAACCGTGCCAGCGAAGATCCGCTCAACTTCCCCATCAAGCTGAACAACAAGCTGGCGCACGTACTGGGCCTGGTGGAAGGCTCGGACAACCAGCCCACGCAGCAATCCTACATGGTCTACGAAGACCTGGCCACGCGCGTCAACGGCCAGTTAAAAGCGCTCGACGGCCTGCTGACCAGCGATTTAGCAGCCTTCAACAAGCTGATCCACGATTCGAACGCGCCAGCCGTGCAGGCACCCGTGAAGAAGCAGTAGCGAGGCGCGGCGGCAGTGCAATGTCGTTCAGAAATTTCAAGCGGAACGCGGCGGCGCGGCACACCTTCTTACGCCGTCGGCTGCAACGCTCTGTTAGCCCTCCGTCGGATCGGTTCTCCTCGAGATGAACACCGCCTCGAGCACCTCGACTAGCGCGAAGGCAACAATATGGTACGCGTCGCATTCTGCTTGATGCATCTTCGCCGTTGGGAGGTCACGCTCCAAATCGTACGCAAGGATGTACGACTCATGCCCGACGACTTCCCAATCGAACGCCCAGTGTGCGAACCCGTTTCGCACCACGCGAAAGAGCCGGTCATTCAAGAAGTCACGCGCGGAAGTAAGCATCGGGTAACTCTGCCCGAACCAAGGCTTCAGCGGTGATTCTTCGCCACAAACGAAACGGCCGATTGGTCCATCGACGATGAGAAACGTCGGCACCCATCTGCCGAGGAAACAACCCCTGCTGCGAAGCCTCGGGATTCTTCCGGTTACCTCGATCTCAGTCCAGGGATTCGGGCTCGCCGACCACGGGGATCCGACTCCACGGGCCTTCAACTGGTCAAAGGCATGACGAAGGATGCCATCTTTCTCAGCCGGGCCGTGCCTCGTTCCCGCCATCGGAAGTCCTTGGTCCGCCTAACGCTTGCCGGGCCTGCGCGCCGGGACTCCGTGCAGCATGCCCTCTACACTTATGTCTTCGTCAATCTCAAGCCAGCGTATCCCAGTACCGCTGCCGATGATCTCGAATCTTGCACGCTGGTCGGGAGTTGCCTCGGAGAGTCGCCAGGACCACACCAACGGAACACTAATCGTCCGGCCGTCCACCAACTGGGCGGCAATCGTGTCCTCGGTAACCGAAACAGTTTGAATACGAGCCTCGACGCTAGCCGCAATGCTCATGCCAAGCCTCGAAAATCGTCTCCAGGTTAAGTGCTATCTGAACACGGATCTGATTCAATTCTCGCACTGAAAAACCATCGTTGCGGGCCAGCGCCAGGGGTGTGAGCCAGTACTTGCAGACCCGCTTCTCACGTTGACGTGTACGTGCTCGGGCTCATTGCAGTCAAAGCTGAAAAAGAAGAACCGGTATGGTCCGGGAATGTTCTTGACGGTCGGCATTCTGGGACTTCATGGCAAGATCCATCGTATCGCAACAAGACAATTCGGTGGCGGGCTATTCAATCCCGTCCCCCGCGCCGCAATCTCACGTCCTCTTCGGCAAGGGCAGCATGAGAACTCTATGCGCGTCGCCGAACGCAACAAAGCCATGGTGCAGATAGAAATCCTCCGCCTGTTCATCCTTGGCATCGACGACCAGCGCGTAGACGGCCACTTCGGACCGGCTGGCGCGCTCTATGGCATCCCACAACAAAGCGCCCCCGAGTTTACGGTCCTGATAGGCCAGAGCGACAGCCATGCGTCCCAGGCGCGCGACGGGTACCGTAGGATAGCGTGGCAGGCGTTTAGCGAATCGGACCGGCATCTCGGTGAGGAGAATCCCGCCGGCGGCCAATGTATAGAACCCGGCAATCCGTTCTGCCGCCGTTTCGCGGGCCACAAAGCACGCGGTGGCGCGGCGGCGCACATCCTGGCCAGCCTGTTCCCGGAAATAACGATCGAGCGCGTCGACTCCACACCGAAATTCCGCACGATTGTGGCTTGGCCCAAGCGGCTCTATGACAAATGAACCCGTCATCGGGAGGACGCGATCAAACGAACATGAGCCTTCTTCGCTCGCTTCAGGGCAGGCGCAACAGCCGGCGGCTTGAGAAGCAATTCCACAAAGCGCTGCTGGTCTTCGATGGACAAGCGAATGACCTGGGCTTCGTCGATGGTCCTATGCGCGATCTCCTGGGCGGCGGCAACCACAAAATCGCTGATGCTGCGGCCCTGCAATTCCGCGGCACGCTTGACGAGCAGAAGCGCATCGGGCGCAATGCGAGCTTCGATGCGAGCTGAGCGGGATGCTTGCTGGGGCATGGCTGAAACGCTCCTAAACTATATTGTACGGGATTCTGCCTCACAAGGCCAGCGGCAGAGAATAAAAGCTCGCCGCCCCTATCTCCACAGCCGATTCACCACCCTTATCAGCACCCCACCGCTCACTACGAATATCGCCAGCAGCACCCAGAAATAATCCATTCGCCCGTAGAGATAATTCCCCACGGTGAACAGCGCCGACCAGATCGTGATACAGCCGGCGAACCATCCCAACAGGGACATCGGAAATGCCGCGGCTTCGGTATCGGCGGCGGCCTCGGCGGCGGAAAGTCCCGCGATCATGCGGATGCGCTGCCAGCCTGGTCCGCCTGGTCGGACCTTGTGGTAGAAGCTCACCAGCCGATCGTCGCTGGTGCGCGGCCCCAGATACGCGGTGGTCACCCACAAGACCGTCGTGACCGCTACGGTAATCAGCAACTGCTGGTAAGTGCCCGGCGCCATGCCGTTCTTCTTCAGAATCAAAAATAGAAGCGACATGCCGAAAGAGCTGATCATGGCCACGATCTCGCACCAGGCCGTCACACGCCACCAGAACCAGCGCACCAGGTAGATCAGGCCGGTCCCGGCGCCTACCTGCATGATTACGTCGAAGGCGTCTTTGGCGGTGTCCAGCGCGAACACCATGGCGGAAGAGCCGATGAATAAGATCAGGGTCGCGATCCTCCCCGCCACCACGTAGTGCTTATCCGGAGCGTCGGTCTTCACAAACCGGCGGTAAAAATCGTGCACCAGGTACGACGCGCCCCAATTCAGGTGCGTCAGGATGGTGGATGAATTGGCGGCGATCAAGCCGCCCAGCATCAGCCCCATCCAGCCCACCGGCAGGAAACGCAGCATGGCCGGGAAGGCGATGTCGTGCCCCAGCAGCTTGGGATCGAGATGCGGAAAGGCCTTTTGGATGTCCGACAACTGCGGGTAGATGATGAGCGATGCCAGGCCGGTTATAATCCACGGCCACGGCCGCAAGACGTAGTGCGCCAGGTTGAAGAACAGCGTGCTGCCCAGCGCGTCTTTTTCGGTCTTCGACGCCAGCATGCGTTGCGCGATGTAGCTGCCGCCGCCCGGCTCCGCGCCGGGATACCACGACGCCCACCATTGCACCGTAATCGGGATCACGAACACCGCCACCGCCAGATCCCAGTTGTTGGTGAAATCCGGCAACATGTTGAGGTAGTGGATGCCGTGCGGTCCTGGCAGATTCGACAGTTTGTGCACCAGCCCGCTCATCCCGCCCACCTGCGGCAGCTCGACCGCGAAGTACGCCGCGGCGATCACCGCCGACATCTTAATGAAGAATTGCACCATGTCGATCACCAGCACGCCCCACAGCCCTGAGTAAGTGGCGAAGACCGCATTCAGCAGCCCGACGAACAGCAGCGTCTGCCAGCGCTCGAAGCCGAAGAGAATCGCGGCGATCTTGCATGCCGCCAGGTTCACGGTCGCCATGATGATGCAGTTGAACAACAGACCGAGGTAGATCGAGCGGAATCCCCGCACGATGCTGGCGGCCTTGCCGGAGTAGCGCAGCTCGTAAAACTCCAGATCGGTGAGGACGCCGGAGCGACGCCAGAGTTTCGCGTAAAAGAAGACCGTGGAAACGCCCGTCAGAGTGAAAGCCCACCAACGCCAATTGCCGGCGACGCCTTCGGTGCGCACGAAGTTCGCGACCAGGTTGGGCGTGTCGCTCGAAAACGTGGTGGCCACCATGGAGAGCCCGGCGAGCCACCACGGCACGGAACGGCCCGACGCGAAGAACTCCGCGGTGCTGGTTCCCGAGCGCTTTCCAAAGAACAGCGCGGGAGCGAAGCAGATGGCTACCGCGGCAAGGGCGACTATCCAATCAAGCGTATGCAGTTGCATAGGGAAACAAAAAGTTTACTTCTTTTCAAGGCGCTATGCGCCGTTTGAAGCGCCGTCTGGAGCGCCGTCTGGAGCAAGATGCAGTGCGCCGTTGGCCGGCCGAACATCCATCAAATGGATTCGTTCTTCGAACCCGGCGCGGCCCGCATAAAACCGCTCGACCAGCCCGCGGCGCACAGTGGCGCGATCGGCGGCGGGGCAGAAAACCACCACACAGCCTCCGAATCCCGCGCCGGTGAGACGTGCGCCCAGCGCGCCTGACGCCATCGCCGCTTCCATCAACTGGTCGAGCGCGGGGCAACTGACCCGCAGCCGGTCCCGCAGGCTGGCGTGCGATTCCAGCAGGAGGCGGCCAAAGGCGCCCGCGTCATCACTTGCCATGGCGGCGACCGCGGCGCGCACGCGCAGCGCTTCCGACGTGACGTGCAGGAAGGCGTCGCGCTCGGGCCCCAATTGCAAACGAGCGGCAGCCTCCAAGGCCACCGGCAGCGCCTCGCGATACGATGCGAACCCCAAGCGCGCCAGCGCTGTCGTGCCTCCGGCGCGGCGCAGGTTGTAATCTTCGCGCGCGCTGCCCGATTTTTCGGCCGATTGAAGGCTGTGCGCCGCCAGGAAGCTCCAGCCCTTCGGAATGGGAATGTGGCGGACCGAAAGCGGTGTGAACCCGACCAGCGAGGCGCAGCCCTCGCGCGATTCGAGCGAAGCCGCGTGATCCATGCCACCGCCGCGCGTGCCGACGAACTGCTCGCCGTCCGGCAGAATCTCCATCAGTTCGGCGAAGCTCGCATCGAGCGCGTTGGCTTTGAGCAGGGCGAGCGTGAAGGCGACAATCAGCGCGGAGGATGACGATAACCCGGCGGCGGCGGGCAGGCGAGACTCGACCACGGCATCCACGCCCTTCAAGTTGCCCCACCGGCCGGCCACCGCTTGCGCGGCGGCGCGCACGTAGTTCTCCCAGTCGCCCCGCGCCACGGGATCCAGCCGAGCGGTCCACACGAACTCGCGCGGGCCATACCCGGCGCTCACCGCGCGGATGCGGGAGTCGTTGCGAACGCGGAAAGCCACGCGAATCCGCCGGTCGAGCGCCACCGGCAAGACGGCAAGCTGGTGGTAATCGATGTGCTCGCCGATGAGATTCACCCGGCCCGGCGCTTCGACCAGGCCAGGCCTACTACCCGCGCCAAACAGCCGCAACAGACGTTCCCGTGGATCCGGAGGCTCTTGCATCTCGCCGCGCTCCCGATCACCATACCACCATGCGGCCGGAGGGGATTTGGGGCGGTCCCTTCCTTGTGTCGGTCAATAGCCCTAGAGAGCAGTGTCCAACGTAAGTAAAAGATAATAGAGTCTTTTTTATGATTTTCCATTTCCCCCTGAGGGGTGGTGTAACTTTTTGCGCTCCGCCATCGCCTTCTAATCAGTGAGCCAATCGAGACAAGCAGGAGGCCCGAGTCAATCGCTGTGGCCCCGCACTGGTTCGCAACAGTTCAAGAATAAAAAAGGAGACTCGAAACCATGAAAACAAGTACGTTACTACTCACCGCAGCACTGGCAATTTTTACCCTGTCCGTTGCAAGCGCCAAGACCTATGACCTTCTTCTTTCCTCGCCGACCAAGGCGGGCAACCTGCAACTGAAGCCCGGCGAATACCGGCTGAATGTAAACGGCACGAAAGTCACTTTCACCGACGTCAACACCACAAAGAGCTTCACCACAGAAGTGAAAGTGGAAAACACTGACACGAAGTTCAGCGACACCAAGATCGATTCCTCGACCGAAGGATCTACCAGCGTAATCAAGGACATCGAACTGGGCGGCTCCAAGACCAAGATCGATTTCTAAGCAATCTTCCGACCGGCCGGCCCAACCTTTTCCAGTGGGCCGGCCGGTTTTGTATTTGCCGTCCCCCGCCTCCCAAGCAGGCGCCGTGCCATACAATAGCTACCATGCGCACAGTGCCTTTTCCAGATCTACCTAATAATGGACGACGGGGCTTTCTCCGCCGGCTGCTGACTGCCAGCGGCTTGGCCGCTGCACCGCAGGCTGCGCTGGCACAGCAGCGGAGCACACCCGATGGTCCTTCCTTCCTGCCCGCATATGCCCGCGCGCAAACCTACAAATCGCTGAAGCAATCCAGCTTCGACCGCACCGGCGGCAATCGCGATTCCTGGCGCGTTCCCGCCGGGGGAGTGCAGGAAGTTTTCCTGGCAGACGGTCCCGGCGTCATCAGCCATGTCTGGTTCACCATCGCGGCACAGGGCGACATGCACCTGAAAGAATTAGTGCTGCGCGCCTGGTGGGACGACAATCCCAAACCCAGCATCGAAACTCCCATCGGCGATTTCTTCGGCCTGAATCTCGGCTCTTACGTTATTTATCAATCCGAGTACCTGGCCTGCTCGCCAGGCAAGTCACTCAATTGTTACTTTGCGATGCCCTTTCGCCATCGAGCTCGCCTGAATGTGACCAATGAGGGGAAGCGCGATGTCGGCGCATTTTACTCCAATATCGACTACATGATCGTGCCCCAACTGCCGCAGGATTCCTTATACTTTCATGCGCAGTACCGGCAATCCGCGCCCTGCGTGGCCTCGACCGGCGAGCGAGCCAGGATCAATCTTGACGGCCGTGACAACTACGTCTACGTCGAGACGCGCGGCCGCGGCCATCTGATGGGCGTGACGCTCGGCGTGCTGCAGAATTCGAACGGCTGGTGGGGCGAGGGCGACGACATGATTTTCGTCGACGATGAGTCGAAACCAGCCATCAACGGCACAGGCTCGGAAGACTACTTCCTGGGGAGTTGGGATTTCGGCGGGCGCGACGGGGCCCAGCCTTTCGGCCACGCCCAGTATGGCGCGCCGCTGATTGTCAACGCGGAACGCACCGGCGGCCGTTATTGCTGCTACCGCTTCCATGGCGACAACCCGGTCACCTTCGAGCGTTACCTGAAACACACCATGGAGCACGGCCACGCCAACGACCGCGCGGACAACTTCTTCTCCTGCGCCTATTGGTACCAATCCTCTCCATTCACCGATTTTCCGGCGCTTCCGCCCGTCGAGGCGCGCACGCCTGGCGTGAAAACAGCTTAGCCAAGATCGCCTGACCAGGAGCCATCTATGAAGCTGACCCGCCGTCAAGCCGCTACCGCCCTCACCGGCGCTTTGGGACTTGCCCAGATTCGGGCCCAACAGCCGGCCGCCACTCCGCCACGCGAGACGCACGCGGTGTGGGCAGGCGCTTCCGACGCCGGCGCCACCGTCGATTCCGTCCGCGCCTTTGTCGCCCAGCTCAAGCGCGCCAACATCCACAAGCTCGTGATGGGCTGTAAGGAGGGCGGCGGCAACGTGGTCTGGCACAGCAAGCGCTTCCCGCAACTAATCTCTCCGCGCTATCGCGATTTCGACCTGGTCGAAAACCTGGTTCGCGAAGCTCATGACCAGGGCATTGAAGTCCACATCTGGCTGATCGATTTCTATGAAGGCGAGAACGGCGTCGCCTTCCGCGAGCATCCCGAATGGGCGCAACTCAACGCCGATGGGAAGCCCACCAACACGGAAACGCTCCTCAACAGCGAGAAACTGCCCATCGCGCCGTACCACAACATCTGGATGTGCCCCGCACGGCGCCCCGGCTACACCGACCAATGGCTGCTGCCGCTCATCGAAGAACTGGTCTCGAACTACGCCATCGACGGCATCCATCACGACTACGTCCGGTACGGCGGCGACGTAGCCCCGGATAGCTACTGTTTCTGCGATTATTGCCTCAAAGAAATTCCGCGCCACGCGCTCTTGCGTTGGGAAAACCCGCCCAACCACCAGCCCATCGAGATCGTACGTCCGCGCCTGGAAGCCAGTTGGGAGGCTACGCCCGACATGCTACCGGTTGGCTGGGAACAGATGGACCGCCGCGCCAAGGCCGACTTCATCCTCAATGGCCGCACCATTGCGGGCGGCCCGCCGGACATGCGGCACTTCTTCTACGAGTACCGCATCGACCAGATCAGCCGCTTCGTACGCGAGGCTCACGACCGCTCCAAACGCATCAATCCTAAGATCGAGATGACCGCTGCCGTCTTCAAGAATCCCATTCAGAGCGGCCGCTATCTCGGGCAAAAGTGGTCCGACTGGAACGCCTGGATCGATATCTACATGCCAATGAGTTATCGCAGCCACTTTCTTGGCGACTTCGACACTTATTGCACCCATCTAACTGAAATTACAACCCGGCAATTGGAATGGACAAGGCATGAAAGGCCGCTGTATGCCGGTATTTATACCTCCGATCTATACAAAGAAGAGGCGGCGTCTCGCACTTATCCGCCGGGTAAGTTGGTTCGCGCTATTGAAGCCGCTCGCGCCGCCAAGCCGGATGGGATCGTAATTTTTTCCGCCGGCTCGGTGCACAACCAGAACCTCTGGCCGCAACTGGAAGATATTTTCAAGGCGTAGCACGGCGTTTCAGAACGTCACTAACATCACGGGAAACCGCTCCCTCACGGTCGCGGCTCGGTTACAGTTTGTTGACGTCGATCTTGGCGTCCCAGGGCTCGTGGGAGCGCAGCATCTCTTCCCACGTCACCTCGCGGCCGGAATAGGCCGCCTGCCGGCCCAAAATGGCGGTCAGGGCCGCTTCCACGCCATCCGCGGCCTGGTTATGGAACTGGCCGCCGGCGATGCTGCCGATGAAGGCCTTCTGCTTCTCGGAATCGGCCTGCGCCAGGTTGTCGGAAAAGGAACCGCTGGCGGAAAACGTCCCGTCGCGCTGCTGTTCGCTTCCCGCCCACGTCCACGCCTCTTCGCCGACGATTCCCAGCGTGCCGCTGTAGGGCGATTGCGCCGCCCCGCGCGTCCCGAAGAATCGCTCGCTCACCTCGAACGGACCTTTGCCGAATTGCGTCGAGTTGAAGCTGACATGAACATCGTTGGCATATTGGAATACGACGTCGAAGTGGGAGTGGCAATCGTCGCCCACCCAGCTCATCTTGCCGGCGCGTCCATTGCGCCCGCCGCGACCGATGGCCTTCAGCGGATGGCCCGCGAGCACCCAGTTGCAGATATCCAGCGCATGAATGTTTTGCTCGACGATGATGTCGCCGGAGAGCACGCGATCCTGGATCCAGTTGCGCAGCCGCAACGCGGCGCCTTGCGAGGTCCATGTCCGCTCATCCGGCGCAGGGCAGTAATAGTGGGCCTCGCCCGACGCGATTTCTCCCAACGCCCCGGCGTGAATGCGGCGTACCAGCTCCACGAACGGCGGCGCCGAGCGGATCTGAAATCCCACATCGAGGGTGAGCCGGCCGGTGGCTTTCTTGCCGGTCTCGAGCACGTGCTTCGCGGCCGCCACGCTCACGGCAACCGGCTTCTCGCAATAAACGTGCTTGCCCGCCTCGACCGCCGCGGCCAAATGCTCGGGATGGAAGTACGCGGGCGTGGCGATGACCACCGCATCCACGCCTGGGGATTCCATCATCTGCCGGCACGCATTCGGCCCCGTAAACGTCTGCGCGATTCCAGCGTAGCCTTTGGTTTGCGCCACCTTGTCGAAGCGCTGCTTGGCTTTATCAAGCTGGTCCGGGAAGAGGTCCGCCAATGCCACCATGCGCGCATCGGTGTTCTGCACGATGTTGTTGGCATCCGTGCCGCCGCGCCGCCCGCAACCCAGCAGGCCCACGCGGACCGCCGAGTTGGCCGCGCTGCCGCGCACCAGTTGCGGCTTCAATATGGTGAACGCCGTCACCGCCCCCGCAGCTCGCAAAAAATTCCGCCGTCCGGTTGTCTGTTCGCTCATGTTGACTCTTCTCATGGCAACTCTTCACCCAATCAGTTTTTCCAGATACGCCTTGGCCCGCAAAATGTCGGCGCGCTGCTTTTCACCGCTGATTTCCCGTTCGATGGTTAGCGGGTTGCGATACCCGATCTGCTTCAGCTTTTCTATCAGCGCCGGAAAGTTCACTTTACCTTCGCCGATGGGAACCTCCTCGCCAAGACGTTTCGGATCGGTGGGATATAGCCCGTCCTTGGCGTGTACGCCTTGAATATAGGGTGCCAGGATGTCCACGGCATCCAGCGGATTGGCCTTGCCATAGAGGATGAGGTTGGCAACATCGAAGTTCACGCCCACGTTATCCAACCCCACGTCGCGGATGGCCCGCACCAGCGTGATGGGCGTTTCCTGGCCGGTTTCACAGCGAAAGTTCTGGCCGTTGTTCCTGCAATAAGCCGCCACGGCGCGCATGGCCGCGACGGTTTCCTGGTACAGCTCGTCATTGGGATTCTCCGGGATGAACCCGCAGTGGCCCTGCACGGCCGGGATGCCGGCTTTCCTGGCGAACTCCGAGATTTCCTTCATGCGCGCGATGCGCGCCTGCCGGTACTGGCGCGGCACCAGCCCAATGGTCAGCGGCCCACGGTAGAAGTCGTATACTTCCGGCCCGGGGCCGGTGGAGACCGCCGAGGTGGCTTCCACGTGATAGCGGTCCAGGGCGGAGCGCAGGCCGGCGGCCGCGGCGTCGCCAGTCTCCCGCACGCTCACCTGGCAGGTGGGAAATCCCAGTTCCTGAACACGCCGGATGGCCGAATCGGCATCGGGCGCGAGGCCGAGAATGATCCCCAGCCGCATCTTGCCCGAAGCCGGCGTCTGCGCCCCGGCCTGGCAGGCGGCACCCGCCACTGCCGTGCGAAGAAGTGTCCGGCGGTTGTATTTGGTCATTTCTTTTTCCACCTCGACGATTCTAACTCATTGGCAGCAGCTTGCCGGCGCCGATCGAACCTGGCCGAGGCGCACGCCAACCTGTGCGGCGCTTTCGCGCAGAGTGCGAAGCAGCTTTGAGGATCAGTCCCGATCCGGAAGTGGGGCGGAGGCTGGATCGGTTGCGGGCGGGGAAACGGTAGAGGCTCTGGGTCGCCAGTGACTCGGCATGCCAGGGTAACGAGGGTTGACTGAAAGGCGGTTGCGGCCAGAATTGGCAGCCCCACTAAGGGATTCAGGAACGAAGCCAATTTGAGGATCGGATTCCGGGGTAGAAGGCGATTGAGAAGGGTCGGAGGGCCGGACCAGGGGGTCCGGCGCAGGCGAGGGCGCCTGCCCCACTGTAGTGGATTCAGGAACGAAGCCAATTTGGGGATCGGTGGATTCTTCCTCAATGGGTGCGTGGGGTGGGTCGGCGAACAGTTTGGGGTCGAATAGGTCGGCAATTTGGGCTTGGGCGGCCAGGCGGTTCTGCTGCAGTGTCTGGAGTTGGGCGAAGGAGTCTTTGTAGGATTTCTCGAAGAGGGTGATGCGCCGGTGCAGGCGCATGAATTCGGGGTTGGCGTTGTGGAAGGCTTCGCCGAGAGGGACGCCATCGACGCGGGAGGCGCGAGTGGTGTGGAATTCCCAGAGGTGGGCTTCGGCGCGGAAGATCCGGCGGATCATCCATTCATTGCGGATGAGGGAATCGACCTGGAAGCGTTCTTCGGGCGAGCGGGGCTGGAAGCGGGCGAAGTAGTCGATTTGCAGGGTATAGAAATCGGCGCGTTTCTCGCCATAGCAGAATTGAGAATCGGCATCGGGGCCGGATTTGAAAGCGTTCTGGGAAGACACGGCTTTGCCTTGAGGGGTGCGAGGACCGGTGGACTGCTGAGCATTGAGGCGATTGGCCTCGATTTGAGAGAGGGTTGCCATATTGGCTCCTTAAATGGAAATGGGACGGGCTGTAGGGCCCATCCCGGTTTCAGGCTAGCAGGCGGGGTTGAGGGAGCTTGGGTTGGGAAACAGGGTAAGTGGTTTTGAATGAGTGCGAAATAATTTTGTTGAGGGTGTGACTGGTGATCGGAGGAGCCGGGCTAGGCCCGGCTGGACCGATTGACAATTATTGACAATCGGTCCGCAGGTTAACAACCTGCCCCACGCTCAAGCAGGTGGCGAATGTCGAAGCTCCAAAGACGACCGGGCCGAAAAGTCGGGCGGAAAATGCACATTGCGCCCGGCAGGTTAGAACCTTATGTGCAGCCTTATCTCGATCGTGCGGGCGCCGGAATCGTAGTTGTAGCTTAAGTCGTTGTAAGCCGACGTCGTTTTGCCGAACGATGTGCTGCTGGGACCATTCGACAGGAGGAAATTATTGTAGTTCAGGATATTGTCGAAGTTGACCTGGAGCTCGGTGTCGATGCGTTCCTTGATCCTGGTCCGCTTCAATATCGCAGCATCAAAGTGGTACTGCCAGGGATTGCGCAGGTTCACCTCATACCCGTAGGTGCCGGGGGCGAGCTGCGGTCCGATATACGGAGCGCTAGTGTTCAAGGTGGACCAGGACTGTCCGTTGGATTCGAACGCGGCGTTGGTATTGGTGACCAGCGAGGGCGGAAGCCACAGAACCTGCCCGGGATTCGTTGCGCCAGCCGTCTGTGTCGGGGTAACCTTCTGGATGCTGATATCGTTTTGCAACTGTTTCAGGGTTATATTCTCCAGGACCACACCGGATCCCGACCCGTCCATTCCGTCGCGGCCGCTGCTCAACGCGAAGACCGCCCCCGATTGCATGCGGTTGATGCCGGAGATTTCCCATCCCTCAAGGATCTTCTTTACAACGGGAGTCGTGGAAAGGAATTGCCGGCCCGCGCCAATCGGAAGCTGGTAAAGACCATTGATCTTGAACGCGTCCCGAATGTCATTGTTGGCTGGTCCCTTGTCCAGTCCCCGGTTTCTGAGCGTGGTTGGCTGACCGCCTTCACCCAGGGATTTCGCCCAGACATAACTTCCTTGCACCAGCAGCCCGGATGCCAGGCGCCGGTTCACCTCAATCTGCAGAGCATTGTAGGTGTTGAATCCACCGTTCGTGATTATGTCGGCGCCGGCGACGGCCGGGTTCACCACGAAGAGGTTCGCATGGTAACCGGCTGCTATCAGCCTTCCATAATCCGTAGTGTTGGTCTGGTAAGTATTAGCCAGACTACCCACGTTGTTTTGCCGGAGAGCGGTAGCGGTGTTGGTATCGCTCGTGCCGCCAAATGCCGTGTTGATAATCGGGGTGGTCACCTGGCCGGGCAACCCGTTGTTGGCCCAACTGGTGCTGTTGGGAGTGGAGCAGTTGTTCCACGATGTGGCTATCGCAGGCGATCCGGTGCATCCGCGGTTGATGAACAGATTTTCCTGCGCTTCGTAGAACTGGGTTTGGAAACCATTCTCGTAGGTGTTTAATTCGTTGAGATTGATGGTCCGCCATTCCCTGAGGCCGTGGTTGCCGGTGTAGCGGACGTCGACGGCGGTATTCTTCGAAAGCTGCCGTTGGAAACTGACGTTCCAGCTCTGCACATAGGGGATCTTCAAATTGGGGTCGTACGTGTACAAGGTATTCGACACCGTCGGGGCGATCGGATATTGCGGTGAGGTGGGGTAGGGAGCAGCCGGCAAATTGGCCTGGCTGAACAAAACGCTTCCCGGCGCGCCGAAAATAGGACGCGTAGGCATTACTCGGGCTAATGGTAGTGCTGTAAGTGAGTCCCTGGTTGGTGTCGCCGTAGGTCATGTACTGGCCGGCGTCTCTGACAGTGCTGATGCCGTAGCCGGCGCGGAAGACCGACCGGCCGGCGTCACGGCCGAACAAGGCGCCCAGCAGCCCATGAATGCCGGGTAGCTGCCAGGCAAGACCCACCGAAGGGGCCAGGAAATGGGGAGTTTTGTAGTAGTCGGGGTTGTACTTATCATAGGTAGGGGTGACGCCGCCGGTGGCGTTGGGATTGAAGAGGTTCCCGACACCCGACATTCCCCACAAGCTGGCGTAGGAAACCGACGAATAGGCTTGCTGAAGCTCCTGATAGGGCTGTTGCACCTCGTAACGGAGGCCCATGGTTATCGTGAGCGTCGGGGCCACTTTCCAGCTATCCTGCACGAAGAAGCCGAATTCGAATTGGCGGGACTCATCGAACTGCGGATAATTTCCATAGTTCTGGCCGTTATACACCACCGAACGGCCAATCGAGGAGACGCGCCCGGTAAGCAGGGCGTAGAGACCAGCGGCATCGCTCTGGTACGTGGAAGTAGACCCCGGCATGGTCGTGGCACTGAACAGATTGGTAGATCCGGTCACGACGGGATCGTTGGTAGCCGCGCCAAAAGAAATGGTCGGGATCACGCTGGTGCCAATCGTTTCATACCACAGGTTGACCTTGGTGAGATCTCCGCCGAAAGTGAGGTTGTGCTTTCCCCTCTGCCAGCTCATGATGTCGTGGAGTTCTTTTACCGGCGCCTGATAGCGAACCGAACCGTCGACCGTGTAGACGCCCGTGAGGCTAAAGCCGAGAGAAGGGGCATAGCCGCGCCACTCGCTGAACTGCGCCGGTGACGAGACTTGGGGACGGAACAACGACAGGCCGCGATTAAAGCCGACTTTCAGCTCGTTGGTGAGGTGCGAGGTGATCGCGGAGCGCAAGGAAGTCGACAGAGCATAGCGGTTGCCGGACTGGTTCACGTACAAATCGTTCTCGCCGACGATGGCGCCGGTCCCGGGCCATATGTTGAACACGTTATTGGTAACGTCATCCTTACCGCCCAGCACGTAGTACGTATAAACCAACGACAAGGTGTTCTTGCTGTTGATGTTATAGTCCAGTCGGGTGGTGTCCGTCCAGTACACGGAAATGCCTTTCGGCGAAAAATTCAAATTTTGACGGTTATAGTCGTTGTTGCTGGCGACGCGGCTCTGTACGGAGCCGTTGGGCACATAGGATTGGATCTGGGCGAGGGTCTGGGCGACGATGGGATCCGGGGTGGCGTTGAAGCCAGCCTTTGAGGCCAAGGTAAGGACATTCACCTCTTGGGTGCCTCCGCCGGCGACCGGGTAAATGTAGTTGCCAGCCATGGCGGCCGGGGTCATAAAGACATTGGTCTCACTGCCGGTGGCGGGATAGCGGAAGAATTCGAGGTTGGTGAAGAAGACCAGCTTGTTCTTGATGATGGGTCCGCCGAAATTACCGCCGGGCTGATTGATGATCTGGCGGTTGCGTGGCAGGCCGTTGATATTGTTGAAATAGCTGTTGGCGTTGAGGTCGGTATTGCGAACCTGCTCGAACACGCTGCCATGGTATTGGTTGGTGCCGCTCTTGGTGACGAAGCGGACCGTGGCGGCGCCCTGCGAGTTGGCGTCGGCGCCGGTGGCGGAGGTAGTCAGCGTGATCTCCTCCAGCGAATCCTGCCGCACGGGGATCAGGCTGAAGAATCCATCGGTGTCCTTGCTGGTATTGGTCTGTACGTTGATGCCGTCGAGGGTCACGTTGAGCGTGGCTTGAGGCATGCCGTTGATCGTCGAGAGACGATTGGCGCCCGTCGTTTGCACGCCCGGTTGGGTGATGAACAGGTCCATGCCGCCTCGGCTGATGTACGGTAAATCGGTAACCTGCGGCGTCTGAACCGTGCTGGCCAGCGTCGCGGTGGTGGCCTGCAACAGGTCTGCACCGGCCATGACACTGACGGTTTCGGTGAGCGACCCAACTTGCAACTTGGCGTTCACCGTGAGCGGGACGCCGGCGTGCATCTCCGCGTCGTTCAGCACTTCTTTGGAGAAGCCCGCCGCGGATACCGTCACGCGGTAGGTGGCAGGCGGCATTCCAGGCAGCAGCCACTCGCCATGATCGTTGGCTACTGTTTTGAACACTTGCCCAGTGCCCACATTGAACACTTCGATCTGAGCTCCGGGCACCACCGACCCCTGCGGATCGGTCACGACCCCGTTGAGTTGTGCAACGTCGCCTTGGGCGAAAACCAGCACAACGCTCAAGAACGAGAACAACGCTAACGCCAAAAATCGGTTCATTTTTTGCCCCCTCAGCAATCGAAGATTCGAAACCCGCGCCTCTTGGCGCGATCTGTCTCACCAAAACCTGTCGCGGCGCCCTCTCCCCTTAGGGAGCAGACGAACAGAACCTGGAATCCCCAGAATATAGTTCTATGGATCGTATCAGTTCAGACTGGCAATTACAAGGGAAGACTGGGGAAAACTGGGGAAAAAGGCGGAAAACTTGGAAAACTTGGTTCAAGACCGGGCAATAAGGAAATATGAAACGTTAAATATTGAACGCGAAGATAATGCGCTTTCTGGTTGGGAGAATCGGCCAGGGCGGGAGACCCTCAGCACCTAAGGCGATGAGGCCCGAGATTGTAGCCGCTACCGCCGCGGCCGGGTGGCAGCGCCGCGGCGAATAGCTATGGTTGGGCCGAGCTAAGACCACAAAACCTTCGGCCCTGCCAGTGCGCGGGCCGCCAACCGCGCCCACCTACGGGATTAGAATGATATCCTATACAAAGTCTCGATCTGGGGGCTGGGATGTTTACCATCGACCGTCGAACGTTTTTGTCTGGTCTGGCCGGTTCGTTTTTTGCCGCCTCCGCGGACCGCCTGCAAGGCTCACCGCAATACCCGCAACCCGCAAAAGTTGCCGGCGCGGATACGGCGCTTGGCCAAGCTTCGGGCGAGGCCTGCTGGCTGGATGTGGCAGCGCCTTTCGTGGTGGCGGATCCCGCGCAGCAACTGACCACCCAACTGTTGCTGACCGCTACCTGCTTCCCCGGAGTAGAAGGCTTCCGCGATCAGCGCTACGCGACCGAATACCAGATCCTACTCTTCGACGCCGCCGGCAAGGAAATCAAGCTCGACAACGCGGGCAAGCTGGAGATCCCCGCGATGCGGCCAACGCTGCTCGACATGAAAACCATGGTGAAGCGCGACTCCTTCTTCGGGGGCGCGAAGATCCGTGTGGCGCCGTCCCCGCACCAGGTGACGCGCGCCGGGGACCTGTTCAGCGTGGGCTTCGTGCGTTGGAACCTGCCCGGGAATTTCGACAACGTGCACGCCCATCCTGCTCCGCTCCAACAGGTGGCGGGCCATTTCAATTATTCCATGCCCTTCCCGGCGCTCTCGGAATACCATTGCGCCTTCGCCCTGTTCAATCCCAACGAGGAGGAATCCTACGGCGCGGTGCGGGTGGTGGACCGTCTGGGAAGGACCGTCGGGCAAAAGGCGTATCGCCTGGTCCCGCATCAGACCAAACTCTACAGTATGGCCGACCTGAAGGAGGCCAAGACCCCCGGCGAGCTGCTGGCGCTGGCCCCCCTCAGCGAGCCGAAACTGGCCGATGGGGGCGTGGTGGTGGTGCACAACGACAGCGAGAGGGTCTCCTTCGCCAACACCTTCATCAAAGGGCGTCAGGGGAACAGCTTCACGGTGGAGCATCCCCTGCATTTCAGCGCGGAGGCTCCCATGAAGCCGGCCCGCGAAACGCCGTACGGGCCGAACCGTTCGTTCCCGGCATCGGCGCTTCTGTATACGCCACTGCTGTTCCGCGGGATGCGCGTGGGGGGCCTGCAGCTCGATTCGCGCCTGTACCTCAGTTCCAGCCGCTGGGTGGAAGAGGCGCTGTGGCTGATGCCGTTCGCGACTACCGGGGATGGAAAGATCGCGTGGGTTTCGAACCGCGACGATCAGCTCGCGCAGCGCGTGCGGCCGTCGGATTTGACCAGCCAGGGTTTGGTGCGCCTGACCGAGTTCCAGAGTTGCTGCATCGACGGGCGGAGCCTGCCGGTTCCCGACGGTTATTCCGGAGGCTTCGGCGTAGCGACTATTCCGAAGACGGCGCACTCGCTGCTGAAGGTGGAAGTGACGGCCAAGGAATGGGGCCGTGCGGCCTTCACGCACTTCCGTCCCGGCGCCGCCACGGCGAAATCGTACGGCGAGGTTGCCGACCGCGGCAAACTGGCCACCGATTACATCGTCTCTGGCGCACATGCGCTCGGCAGCTCATCCAACCGCAAACGCGACTGCGTGCTGGCCATCATGAACATCGAATTTGGAGACGATCAGGTCGGCGCCCCCAAATTGCAGCTCTTCGGGCCGCAGGGCCTGGTGGCGGAAAAGCAGTTGGAAGACTTCCCGCCGCTGGCCTGCCGCCACCTGGTGCTGTCGGAGCTGTTTCCGGGCGTACAGAGCGATCCGGCGCACCCGTTTACCGTGCGTATGCAGGTGGCTAGCGCCATCATGGTGGTTTCCGCGGTGCACCTGGACTATGAGCGCCGCGACCTGGCCCTGGAGCATGGTTCCGACCGCCATTCCACATTCCAGGATTTCAAGTGCTGAGGCAGGCGGTTTGACTTACCGTCCTGCGCCGCCGCGGCCGCGGGCTGCGGGAGCCGCAGTGTCGACGCCGCCTTGCTTCAAGACGGTGGCTGCGCTGGTGTAGTCCAGTTTTGGTGCGAGCTTACGGATGCCGTCGAAAACGAAGAAGCGGGCGGCATCGTCGATGCCCACACGGGCCGGACCGGAAGGCGCACCGGCGGCGCGGTCCTGGATCCCCTGGACGATGCGCTCGTAGGGACTCTCGTCTTCCTGCCAGATACGGATGTCGGGGCCCGTGGGGATCCGCGACCCCTGGCCACCAGTTGACAGGCTAAAGCCTGTCCCACCGGGGATCAACTCGCGCGCGCGAGCCTCCTCGAAGGCCGGCACCACCCACACCGGCTCGCCCTGCGCGGGCAGCACCAACGCAAAGGTGCGCTCGCTCTTTCCCCAACGCACTCCGGTCAGGTAGACCATGGCCGGCCCGGGTTCGAGCACGACGGCCTGATATCCGAATTCCTTCATGGCCGCCTGGAGTTTGGCGATACGTTCTTTATAGGCTTGGACGGGTGTTTCGGTGGTTGGCTGCATGGTCATGCGATCAGCGTGGGCGTTTTCTTGTGCCACTCGGTCGATTGCTCATACGCTAGAGCCACGCGCAGCGGCGAACCCTCGTCATAAATCTTGCCGAGGAAACCGAGCATCCGCCAGGGCGAACCGCCTCCGCCTCCCCCTCCGCCGAATCCCTGGCCCGGCTGGGCGGGCTGCGGCTCCAGCCATCCGCAGCGCACCACCACCTGCGGATTGCCGGTGAGATTGGTGGTGGTGAGCGGGCCGGAGCCAGCTACCACGATGACGTCCCAATCGGCCATGAACTTCTCGAATTTCTCAATCAGCCTGGTGCGCACGCGCTGCGCCCGGATGTATTCCACGGCTGGAACCAGGCGCGAACTGCGGAACGTGTTCGGCCAATCGCTCGGGCGCTGCCCGCGGAGGGTCCGCACCTGGCCGTCGCGAGTGATGTCGTCGAAGGCCGCCGCGCCTTCGGCCTCCAACAGATATCGAATGCCCACCAGGTCTTCCTGATACTCCACCGGAGCCAGTGACACGCCGGCGTTCTTCAGATCGGCGAGCGCCTGGTCGTAAATCTTTTTCTGCTCGCCCTGCATGCGGTCGAAACCGGCTTGCAACAGGCCCACGCGGAGACTCTTGAGGGGCTTGCGCGGTTCCCAATGGAACGGATCGACGCCGACCGAACGGTCGTGCCCGTCGGGTCCGTAGATGGCATTCAGCACGATGGCGCAATCTTCCACGCCGCGGCAAATCGGCCCAACCTTATCCATGGTCCAGCTCAACGCCATAGCCCCGTGGCGGCTGACGCGGCCATAGGTAGGCCGCAGGCCCACGGTGCCGCACGCGCTGCTAGGGGAAACGATGGAGCCCAAAGTTTCCGTGCCCAGCGAGAAGCCCACCAGACCGGCCGCGGTGGAGGAGGCGGAGCCGGCGGAAGAACCGCTGGAACCGCGGTCGTATTCACCCCTGGCACGCGCGGCATCGCTGGGCCAGGGGCTCTTGGTCTGGCCGTTGAACCAGAGATCGCCCTGCGCCAGCGCGCCCATCGATAGCTTCGCGATGAGCACGGCGCCGGCTTTGTACAAGCGCTCGACGCAGGTGGCATCGTATTCCGCAATGCGCTTCTGGAACGGTTCCGCGCCCCAGGTGGTGAGAATGCCCTTGGTGTCGTAGAGATCTTTGACGCCGAACGGAATGCCATGCAGCGGCCCGCGGTACTTCCCGGCTTTGATATCGGCATCGGCCGCGGCGGCCTGTTCGAGAGCCAGCTCTTCGGTGAGGGTGATGAGACACAGCAGCTTGGGCGAATACTTCTTCATCCGCTCCAGGTACATTTTGGTCAGGTCGGTGGAAGAGACCGCACGGGAGCGCACCAGCGGCGCCAGTTCCGTGACCGGCAGGAAGGCCAGGTCCTCGAGGTTCGACGGCGCCTTGGCTGTGGACCTGGCCGGGATGGTGGTCTCGAAGCGTTGCGGGCCCTTGATGGGCACACGGTCCGGCAGGCCCGGATGGAAGGTGAAAGAGGGCTCGGTGTCGAGAGGAATATCGATCTTGCGCACCGCTTCGTAGCTCGCGAGCGAGTTGTCCACGTTGCGCAGCATCATGTCGATTTCGGCGTCCTGGAATTCCAGGCCAAGCAGTTGCAGGGCCGCCTGCACCTGTTCCCTGGTCACGCGCAGAGGCCGCTGATTGCCGCGGCCTTGCCCACCTCCGGCGGCCCCGCGTCCACCCGCGGGTGGCTGCGGCGTGGTGGCCGGCGGCGTGGTGGTGACCGGCGGCTGGGTTTGTGTGAGCGCCGGCCGCGCCGCGGCGAGCACGCTGATGAGTTGCATCCAGGTTCGTCTGTCCATAGGAATTGCCATTTATGATACCTGAAGCTCCGGCCGCGGGTGGCCGCGCGGCCGGTGTTACTGCCCCGTCCTGAGCCAGTTACTCAGAATCCCCGACTGCGCGGCGGTGACGCCTGAAATCGGAGACAAGCTGTAAGTCTTCTTGACGTTCCTCGCCAGAGTTGCTTCGATCTCCTGCTCCGCCCCGCCCCGCGAGATCCGCAACTTGATCTTGTCGCTGGCCCGCTTCGCCGTCAGCGCATCGTTCAACACCGCGGCTGTAGCAGCGGCCGCGCCATCCACGTCCAGAACCACGTCTCCGGCTTTCAGCCCGGCCGCTTCCGCCGGCGATCCCGCCGCCACATCCGTCACGGCCAACTGCGTCATCGGCGCGCCCCCGCGGCCGCGTCCGCCGCCGGCGCGCGCTGCGCCGGCAGGCGCAGCCGGCTGCCCGGGTCTTCCGCCGCCCGCGCCGCCGCGTCCACCACCCACCGGCATGGCGCTCGGCGGCAGCTCCTGCGTATCCGTATCCACTCCCAGGTACGCACCCGGCGCTTCCGCCGCCGTCGAGTCCAGTTTCAGCCCAGCCAGCGCAAAGTACTTTGCGTAATTCACTTCCCTGGTCGTGGCCGCGTACTCGAACACTTCCGCCATGCCGCCGCCCGCGGCGCTCTCGCACTCCTGCCGGAATTCGGCATCGGTAAATCCCCGCTTCTTTTCCAGGTAGTATTTCTTGTACAGCCCTCGCATCACATCGTCGAGCGACTTCCGGCTCTGGCTGCCGTCGCGGATCTTCAGATCCAGCATGGCGCCCAACATCGCCCCGTTGTTGTAATAGGAGATCGTAGTATTCCTGTCGCCGCCGATTCCCGATCCCGTGCTCCAGGTGTTCCAGCTCGATTCCGTCGCCGACTGGTAGTGATGCCCCGAGGCATTCTCGAAGGTGCCGATGGCCGCCGCCATCTTTTCCAGATACTGCTCCTTCGTCATCAGCCCGGCCCGCACCAGCAGCAGGTCCTGGTAATAGACCGACAGTCCTTCCGACACCCACAACATGTGTGTCAGGTTTTCCTGGTCGTAATCGAACGGCCCGAGGGCAATCGGCCGTATGCGCTTCACGTTGAAGTTATGAAAATACTCGTGGCAGATGAAGCTCAACCAGCGCAGGTACCCGTTCGGCGTGCTCAAACTGTTGCCGTCGAACTGATTCGACGACGAGTTCGAGTGCTCGATCCCGCCGCCCCCGCGTCCCATCATGAGGAAGGTGTAATGCTGATACGGCACGTCGCCAATCAACTGCGTGGCCGCCGTCACCATGGCCTTCAGGTCCGCGACCATCTTCGGCCGGTCCACGTCGTCCTTGACGTTCTCGATGGCCACGTAATGCGGCACGCCCTTCACTGCGAACTGCAGGTACTCCTGGTTGCCCATCAGGATCGGGCTATCGTAGAGCACGTCGAAGTTCGCCGCCGAGAACATGCCCGGCTTGCCTTTCACCGGTTCCAGGCCCGTCGCGATCTGCTTCCAAATCGACGGCAGTTGAATGGTCACCGTCACGGGGTGCTGCACCTCGCCCGCCACGTGCACGAAGACTCCCGATGGCGAAAGATATGCGCGATCTTCGCCCACATAAGTATTAGCCGCGAACGAAGTGGCGCCGAACACGTCGTAGTTCAGCAAGATTTCGGGCGTGTTCGCGGCCGCCACGCGCCATGTATTCTTCGCGGTCTTCTCAAACGGCAGCGCGTGTCCGGCGCCATCCTCCGCGCGGAAGTTCGATACGTTGCGCGAGTAGTCGCCGATGCCGTAGTATCCGGGCGACCACGCCGGCATTTTGAAATCCTGCAACTCGCCCTTCAGCCCGTCGCAGCGAAAGGTCACATGCAGAGTGTGGGTGGCCGGCTGCGGCATGGAAACCGTAAACGCCATGGCGTCGGCCGCGGCATGCGCCAGCCCCGCTGAAACGACGGCAGCCAGCGCCAGAATGAGAAAAACTCGACGTCGCATCACGAGCGGAGTCTACCATGGCGACGCCAGGGCCGGGGCACGGCTCTGCTCTGGCTATTGGTTAAGAGATACACTATGATCCGAGGGGCGTATGAGAATCTCACGTGCCGATGAGGTAATCGTCAAGGACCGGGACATATTGGGTGGGACTCCCGTGTTCCGAGGCACGCGTGTCCCCTTCCAGGCCCTGCTGGACTATTTGGAAGGCGGGCAGACGCTGGATGAGTTCCTCGATGACTTTCCCACCGTGTCCAAGGAGTCCGCCATCGCCGCGCTGGAATACGCCAAGTCGCTGCTGGTTGGCCAACTAGGATGAAGGTCCTTCTGGACGAGTGCCTCCCCCGAAAGCTCAAGTACGCACTCCCCGAATGTGGATGCCACACCGTACCAGAGGCCGGGCTTGCCGGCAAGAGGAACGGGGTCTTGCTTTCGCTGGCCGAGGACGAAGGATTCGAAGTCTTCTTAACGATGGACAAAGGCCTCGAATACGAGCAGAACCTCGCAGGCAGGAAAACTGCGGTCATCATTTTTCGCGCCAGATCAAACCGGCTTGTGGACCTGCTACCTCTGGTCCCAAGTTGCATCGGGAGCATTCAGGGAATCGGGCCAGGTCGATTGGTGCGCATTGACGGTTAGCCGGCCAATTGGCATATACTCTTTCTAACGAGTGCGCCCAGAGGAGGGTAAGGATGCCAGCAGTCAAGTTCACTTTAAACGGCAGGCCGCAGTCCGTGGATGCCGTCTCCGCCATGCCGCTGCTTTGGGTCTTGCGTGACACGCTGGGCATGACCGGCACCAAGTTCGGATGCGGCATGTCGCTGTGCGGCGCTTGCACCGTCCACATCGACGGCCAACCGGTGCGATCGTGCGTGACTCCCATTTCCGCCGTCGCCGGCAAGAAGATCACCACCATAGAGGGTCTTTCGCCCGACCGCAGCCATCCCGTGCAGCGCGCCTGGATCGAGGAAGACGTCCCGCAGTGCGGCTACTGCCAGTCCGGCCAGATCATGACCGCGGCGGCGCTGCTTTCCAAGACCGGGAACCCCACCGACGCCGATATCGACGAGGCCATGCGCAACAACATCTGCCGCTGCGGAACCTACGAGGAAATACGCCGTGCCATCCACCGCGCGGCCGATATCCAGCGCGCCGGAGGTGTCCGATGACCGCGGCCCCATTGAATCGCCGCAGCTTCCTCCGTGCCAGCGCCGCCGCGGCCGGCGGCCTGTTGGTGGGCTTCTATATTCCCGAACGCACTGCAGCCGCAGCCGGCACCGCTACCGATTCCAAGCTCAACGCCTGGGTGCACGTCGGCTCCGACGATCACGTGACGCTCTTCATTCACAAGGCTGAAATGGGCCAGGGCACCGTCACATCGCTTTCCATGCTCCTCGCCGAAGAGCTGGAATGCGACTGGACCAAAATCCGCACCGAGTTCCCCGGCGTCAGCCGCGAGTATGGCGCCAACCAGGGAGTGGTCGGCAGCCAGAGCATCCGTTCTTCGTGGACCACCCTGCGCCAGGCCGGCGCCAGCGCGCGCGAAATGCTCGTCCAAGCCGCTGCGCAACAGTGGGGCGTGGATAAGTCCCAGTGCCGCGCCGCAAACAGCGTGGTCATCAATACCACCTCGAACGCGCGACTCACTTACGGCAGCCTCGCCGACGCCGCAGCCAAGCTTCCCGTCCCCACCGCCATCGCGCTCAAGGACCCATCGCAATTCAAGATCATCGGCAAGCCCACCAAGCGCCTCGATACGCCTTCCAAAGTGGATGGCTCCGCGACGTTCGGCATCGATGTCCGCTTGCCCGGCATGCTCTACGCGGTGATCGAGCGCTGCCCGGTCTTCGGCGGCAAGGTCATCGAGCTTCGACTCGACCAAAGCCAAAGCCGTGCCCGGCGTAAAGGACGTGGTGCAGATTTCGAGCGGCGTCGCCGTAGTCGCGGAGAATACCTGGGCCGCCATGGAAGGCCGCCGCAAGCTCACGGTGCAATTTAACGAAGGCGCCGTCGCCGCTTTCAGCACTCCCGGCATCACCAAGTCGTTCATCGACGCCGTGGAGCAGGGCGGCGGCGCGTCCATGCGCAAGGACGGCGATCCGGCCGCCGCTCTGGCCGGCGCAGCCAAGAAACTCGATGCCGTCTACCAGACTCCGTACCTGGCGCACGCGCCAATGGAGCCGCTCAATTGCACGGCCTGGGTGAAACCCGACTCGTGCGAAATCTGGGCCTCCACGCAGGGCCAAAGCACCGCCCGCGCTGTCGGCGCGCGCAGGACCGGCCTTCCGCCCGACAAAGTCACCGTCTACACCGAGTACATGGGCGGCGGTTTCGGCCGACGCGCCCGCGAGGACTACATGGGCGAAGCCGTCGAAATCTCCAAAGCCATTGGCGGTCCCGTCAAACTCACCTGGACCCGCGAAGACGACATGCAGCAGGACGCCTATCGCCCGGCGTCTTACTGCAAATTCTCGGGCGGCCTGGATGCCGACGGCTGGCCCACCGTCTGGACCACCGCCATTGCGTGCACCATGTTTGGCGGCAACGGCACAGCGGTCGAAGGCATTCACAATGGGCCCTACACGCTGCCCAACATGCAGGTGGACTATCACAACGTCGATCCCGGCATTCCGGTCAGTTACTGGCGCTCGGTGGGCTACTCGCAGAACGTGTTCTTCGGCGAATCGTTTATCGACGAAATGGCGCACGCCAGCGGAAAAGATCCCGTCGAGCTGCGCCGCCGTCTGCTGGCGAAATCGCCGCGCACGCTGGCCGCGATGGAACTGGCCGTTGAAAAGGCCGGTTGGGGCAAACCGCTTCCCGCCGGACACTCACTCGGCATTTCCGTCGCCAACAACATCGGCAGCAACACCGTGCAGATCGCCGAGGTCTCCGTGGTCAAGGGCCAGATCAAAATCCACCGCGTAGTATGCGCGGTCGATTGCGGCCAGGTGGTGAACCCCGCCGGCGTGGCGCAACAGATCGAAAGCGGCATCACCTTCGGACTCTCCGCCGCATTGAAGGGCGGCATCACCATCAAGAACGGCCGCGTGGAGCAAAGCAACTTCTTCGACTACGATGTAGTCCGCATCGACGAGATGCCGAAGGTGGAAGTCCATCTGGTTCCAAGCAACGCGGCGCCCGGCGGAATCGGAGAGGCAGCCACGCCTGGCATCGCGCCCGCCGTCTGCAATGCCATCTTCGCCGCCACCGGCAAACGCATTCGCAGCCTGCCCATTCGTGCGGAAGATTTGGCCTGACAACGATCGCGGAACTCCGATCAGAGCCGCGCACTTCTGGCTTCCATATCCCGAAGAGAGGTCAAGGGCGAAGCCTTTGTTCTGATATGCTAATGCTGCTAAGGAGGCATTCAGAGTGATGGTTCGTAACATTTGTATCTTGATAACGCTGGCGCTGTCGCCGGCTGTGGTGGGATTTGCGGCCGAGATGCCGCAGGTCGGGCAGCAGGCGCCAGCCGTGGCTCTGCCGTCGCAAGACGGCAAGGTCGTGGATCTCAATAGTTTTCATGGCAAGTGGGTGGTTCTGTATTTCTACCCCAAAGACATGACCTCGGGCTGCACTATCGAGGCCCACAATTTCCAGCAGGACCTGCCCAAGTATGAACAGCACCATGCGGTGATCGTGGGAGTCAGCGTGGATAACGCCGACAGCCACCAACAATTCTGCACCAAGGAGAGCCTCACCTTCCGCCTGTTGGCCGATACCGACAAGAAGGTGGTGGACGAGTATGGGTCTCTCGGACAAAACGGCATGGCCGCGCGCAACACGTTCCTGATCGACCCCAACGGCAAGATCGTTCAGGTGTGGACACGCGTGAACCCCACCAAGCACAGCGAAGAAGTCTTGGCCGCCCTGGCGGAAAAGCAGAAGTAGGGCGCCGGTATTACTGCGTAAGAATTCGCGCCCGGCTGCATCTTTCGCCCCGTTCCGGGGCTGGTTAATCACCGCCGATACCCACGGCTCTGCGCCGTGGGCTAATATCTTCCGCCCTCCGGGCTGTGTGCCAAGTACTCTGTTTGCGGCTCGCCGCAATGTGGGGCAGCCAATCATGGCTGCCGCCGGCTCATTCCACACAGCATCCCAGGTTGCGGAAAGCCCCTTCGTCGATTAGTTTGACGCTCAAATTATCTGAGCGGCTCCTGGTTACGGCCAGACCTCCATAAAGGTGCCTGCGTATGCCTCCAGTTATGCCCTCAGGTTGAAATGGCGGCCTCGGGACATGCCCAACCGGGCAATTGTTGTATGATAAAACCAAATATGCAGATCGTGGATATCCGAGCCACCACGGTCACCGTGCCGCT
>Ga0209039_10000590_pt1 | contig 35333 bp, 30 predicted proteins | sample BogFormECP12_OM1_FD_188238 | JGI IMG/M metagenome (GOLD analysis project Ga0209039, IMG submission 188238) | Bog forest soil microbial communities from Calvert Island, British Columbia, Canada - ECP12_OM1 (SPAdes) (version 2) | ecosystem: Environmental > Aquatic > Freshwater > Wetlands > Bog ... | reverse complement strand
CTAGCCCACTTTCAGCATGAGCTTCCCCGAGTTCTCGCTCTTGAAAAGCTTGAGCAGAGTTTCGGGAAAGGTTGCGAGTCCCTCCACAATATCCTCGCGCGATTTCAGCTTGCCCGCCGCCATCCATCCTGCCATTTCCGCTCCGGCTTGTGCGTAGCGATCGACGTAATCCAACACCAGCGTCCCCTTCATCGTGGCCCGATTCAACAGCAGAGACAGGTAGTTGCTGGGCCCCACGATCGGGCCGGTATTGTTGTATTGGGAGATCGCCCCGCAGATCACAATCCGGGCGCCCCTCGCCAGTTGCGCCAGTGCCGCGTCCAGAATCGCGCCGCCCACGTTGTCAAAATAGACGTCAATGCCCTCCGGGCAGTGCTTCCGGAGCGACTGCTTCACATCTTCGGACTTGTAGTCGATGGCTGCGTCGAAGCCCAGCTCATGCGCGATGTAGCGGCACTTCTCCGCTCCTCCTGCGATGCCCACCACCCGGCAGTTCTTGATCTTGGCGATCTGTCCCACCACCGCGCCCACGGCTCCCGCTGCAGCCGAGACCACCACCATCTCCCCCGGCTTGGGCTGGCCCGTGTCGAGAAGTCCGAAATACGCGGTCATGCCCGTCATGCCGAATACGCTGAGGTACTTTGGCAGCGGAGCGATCCTCGGGTCGACCTTCGTTACTCCCCGGCCGTCGGTCAGCGCGTACTCTTGCACTCCGAACGATCCGGAGACGTGATCACCCACCGCGAAGCGTGGATTGTCCGACGCGGTCACGATCCCCACGCCCAGCGCCCGCATCACTTCCCCGATGCCGACCGGGGGCATATAGGAGCGCGCTTCGTTGATCCATCCGCGCATCGCTGGATCCAGCGAGATGTACAACAACTGGACCAGCAGTTCGCCTTCCTTCGGTTCCCCGACCGGTTCTTCCGTGTAGGTCCAGTCGCTGCGCTTTGGCATTCCTACCGGACGCGCCGCCAGCAGAAACTTGTGATTGGTGAGTGCCATGCTGCCTCCTTCGTTGCGAATCCCGCCACTCAGACTGTATACCGCTCGTTCGCCAGCAGCCGCCCTGCGATCTGGCGCCGTAGTGCGATCGCGTTCACCGGATCGTGACTGGCGTACCCGCGCAAACGGGAGAGGTTCCGCCGCAGTTCGTCACTCTGGGCGCAGGCGCTCAGCACCGTCCTCGACGAGAGTTCGACCTTGGCGATGGCATCGCGCAAGTACACAGCGCAGGCATCCGCCGCATTGACTCCGCCACTGGCCGCCGCCAGTTTCCGGCTGCGCAGCAGGCTCGACTCCATCGCAAACACTTCCAGGATGATGTCGGACAGGTTCATGATGATCTCTTGCTGTTGTTCGAGGTGCGCGCCAAACTTCTGGTGCGCAACTCCCAGCGTTAGCAAGGCGATCTTCTTCGCGTTGTGGACCAGGCTCAGCTCCGCATCGTCGGACGTGCCGGCCGCTGCTGGCGATTCGGTCTCCTGCAGGACGGCGCGGGCGGCTTCGAACAGAGGTAGAAGTCCCCGGGTCGCGCGCTTCAACGGCATTCCGGTGATCACCAATCGGTTGATTTCGCTGGTCCCCTCAAACAGACGGTTGATCCGCGAATCGCGATAGGCGCGCTCCACCACATAGTCCTGATGGTATCCGTAGCCTCCGTGGATCTGAACTCCTTCATCGACCACGTAGTCCAGCATCTCAGCGGCGTAGACCTTCACCATCGAGCACTCCGCCGCAAATTCCTCGATGGCCTTCAGTTCTTGGGTGGGCCCCTTCACGGATTCCGGGGACGTGCCGTGCATTTGATTTTCAATCAATCCCACCACCCGCCAGGTCATCGACTCCGCCACAAAAATGCGGATCGCCATTTCCGCCAGCTTGTGTTGAATCGCGCCGAACTCTGAAATCGTCGAGCCGAATGCCTTGCGCTGCTTGGCATACTTCAGGGAAATCGCGAGCACGTTTTTCGCGGCTCCGACCGTGGCCGGACCCAGTTTCAGCCGTCCGATGTTCAGGATGTTGAATGCGATCACGTGCCCGCGCCCAATCTCTCCCAACACGTTTTCCACCGGCACCGGAACGTTGTCGAGGTATACGGCCGTAGTGGAACTGCCGGTGATGCCCATCTTGTGTTCTTCCGCCCCGCTGCTCACGCCGGGAAAATTCCGCTCGACCAGAAACGCGGTGAACTTTTCTCCCCCAACCTTGGCAAACACCGTGAACAAGTCGGCCGCGCCGCCGTTGGTGATCCACATCTTCTGGCCGTTCAACATGTAGTGTTTTCCATCCGGGGAGAGATCGGCCCGCGTCCGCGCCGCCAGCGCATCTGACCCCGCCAGCGGCTCGGTGAGCGCATAGGCGGCCAGCATTTCGACTTTCGCCAGCTTCGGCAAATACTTTCGCTTCTGCTGCTCGTTGCCAAAGTAGACAATCGGCAGTGTGCCGATGCCCGTGTGAGCCGAGTGCCAGCCTCCGTAAGAGCCGTCCCGTCCCATGCGTTCAGACGTTACCATCAGCGACGGCAGATCCATTGCCATGCCGCCATATTCCTCCGGAATCGTCATCGCGGTCAGACCCAGCTCCACCGATTTCCGCAGCACGGCCAGCGCGACGCCCGGCTTCTTTTCGCGGATCGCCGGCAGATTCGGCTCCACTTCGTTGGCCCAGAATTCGTCCACCATGTGACCGACAGCGAGATGCTCCTCGCTCAGGTCTTCAAGCGTGAAAATGTCCTGGGGCGCCGACTCTTCGATAAGAAACGCCGTTCCCCTTGTCGTCTTGCGCGGGATGTCTGTTAATGTCGTCATGGAATACTCCTATGCCGCCTTTTGAGATTGAGAATCTGAATTCCTTGAAACAGTGGGAAGGACGCGAATTCCCCGCGACAGACTGGTTCGTCCTCACCCAGGATCGTATCCAGAAATTTGCCGACGCCACCGAAGACCGCCAGTGGATTCACCTCGACCCGGAACGCGCCCAGCGCGAATCGCCCTTCGGCGGCAGCGTTGCCCATGGTTTTCTGACCCTTTCGCTGCTGAGTTACTTTCTCAAGCAGGCAATCCATATCCGCTCGGGAATCGCGATGAGCGTCAACTACGGCCTGAATAAGGTTCGTTTTCCCTCGGCCGTTCGCGCCGGTTCGCAGGTTCGCGCTCGCGTCACTCTGCTTTCGGTGAAGGAAGCGCCCGAGTTTGTGGACGCCGCTTTCCTCATTCATGTCGAGAGTCAGGGCGTTGATAGTCAGCCCTCCGACAAGCCCTGCTGTGTCGCCGAGTGGCTGATCCGGTATTATCCGCAGTGAGCAGGCGCTCATATCGTCCTGCTTTCTGCGCAATGCCATGAGGCGCGCAGCAATGCATGGATTCTCTTCGGCAGGTCTGCGAAGCGCGCGTCCTGCGTCAATCCCTGGGCGTACCGGTAGTAGATCTGCTGAATAATGACGGCGACTTTGAAGCGGGCAAACGTCAGATAGAAGATCATGTCGCCGGGATCGCGGCCGGTTGCGGCTGCGTAGCGCTCAACCAACTGTGCCCGCGTCAGTGTGCCCGGCAGCGTGGTCGGCGCGGAGCGAATTTCCTGGAGCTCTTCTGGATCTTTCGGGTCAGTCCAATACGCCAGGGTCGTCCCCAGGTCCGTCAGCGGGTCCCCTAGCGTACACATCTCCCAATCCAGAACGCCCACGATCCTCGTCGCGTCGCCGGGATCGAGCACAACGTTGTCATATTTGTAGTCGTTGTGGATCAGCGCCGTGTCATGGCTGACCGGCATTCGTTCGGTGAGCCAGGTGGAAATGCGTTCGACTTCCGGCAGGTCGTGCGTTTTGGAATTATGGTAGCGCTCGATCCAGCCCTTGACCTGGCGTTCGAGATAGCCTTGCGGTTTGCCCAAATCAGCCAGGCCGATTGCGGCGTAGTCCAGGCGGTGCAGACACGCGAGGTTATCGAGGAACGCTTCGCTCAATCGCCGCGCCGTCTCCGGCGGAAAGGGCACACCCGGAGGGGGCTCGCGGCGGATGATCATTCCCCGAATCGGCTCCATCAGGTAGAAGGGCGCATCGAGAATCGACAGATCGTCGCAATAGAGGAGCGCCTTCGGCGCGACGGGATATGCGGCGTGTAGTTTCGACAGCACACGATACTCGCGCGCCATGTCATGCGCGGACCGAACCTTGCTCCCAAATGGCGGGCGTCGCAGCACGACTTCCCGGTTACCCACTCGCACCAAGTACGTCAGATTGGAGTGGCCGCTGGGAAATTGTTCGACGGAGACCGGTCCGCTGTCGCCGAAGTGCTCCAGCAGAAATGGCCGCAGCCGGGCGAGATTGAGTTCTTCGCCTGCCCTTACCGTTCCCGCTTGATCGCAAACTGCCACCATACTTGCAATTCCTGTGGTGGAGAGCCGGGCGCCCCGCCCGGCTGACGGGCGGGGACGCCCGTCGCTCCACCGTATCAATATCGGCTAGCGGTACGTCAGCAAACCGTCCTCGTCGAGATGCGGGTGCGCATTGAACGTGCTCAGCGTGAAACGCTCGCCCGAAGCCAGAAAGCCGCTGAACGAAGCGTTGCGGGACATCCAGGTCAGCTGCAGCGCGTCCTCGGCAGACAAATGCAGGGCCCGGCGCATCGCCGCGCCAATCGTTCCCGCCGATGTGAAGATCACCGCGCTCGCTGCTGGAGGAGTGTCGCGCACTACTTGCGCCAGCCCTCGCTCCACCCGCAAACAGAACTCGTGCCAAGATTCAATGCCTGTTGCAGTAACTTCTCCCGCCACCCACTTGCTAATCACCGCCTCAAACAGCCTCTGAAAAGTCTTGCGCCGATCGCCGGACCCAGCGGATTCGCTGGAATCTTCATAGGCGCGGCGCAATTCTTTGATCTCGGCATTCACCCGCAGCAGTTGCGGAAGACATTCCCGCAGCACCGCCTCGGCTTGATATTCGTCGAATTCGCTCATGACCACCGTCTCTCGAAAAAAAAGACCGGCGCTGCGATACGCTTCGGCAACGATCCGGGCCGTCTCCAGCTGCCGGACACGTGGGCCCGAATAGACGCCGCCAAAAAACACGCCCCGCCGTGACCAATACTCCCCCAGCAACCTGGCCTGCGCTTCGCCGTTCGCACAGAGCTTGTCATAGTCCGGCCCCAGAAAAGACGCTTGTCCATGGCGCACCAAGATAATGTGGCTCATGCTCAGTTCGCGCGCTCGAACAGCCCGGCTGCACCCTGGCCGCCGCCTACGCACATGGTGACAACTCCGTAACGTGCCTTGCGCCGCGTCATTTCGTTGGCCAGCGTTCCCACCAGCCGCGACCCGGTCATGCCGAAGGGATGCCCAATCGAGATCGAACCGCCGTTCACGTTCAATTTCTCCGGATCGATTTCCAGACGATCGCGGCAGTAGACGACCTGTACAGCAAACGCTTCATTGAGCTCCCAGAGATCGATGTCGCTGAATTTCACGCCGGTGCGCTGCAATAATTTCGGTACCGCGAAGACCGGTCCGATTCCCATTTCGTCGGAATCGCAACCGGTCACCTGGAAACCGCGAAAAACCAATTTATAGGGAATGCCGAGCTGGTCCGCGCGCTGCCGCGACATCACCAGTGTGGCCGAAGCGCCGTCGGAAAGCTGCGAGGAGTTTCCCGCGGTGACCGTACCCTGGCCGCTCGTCGGGTCAAAGTGCGGCTTCAGCGACAGCAGGCCTTCCAGCGTCGTGTCCGGACGATTGCATTCATCCTTGTCCGCGCATACCTCTTCCTTCGCGATCACTGCGTTGGTCTTCTTATCCAGGGTCGCGCGCACCGCGCGCATGGGAGCGATCTCTCCCTGGAAAAAGCCCTCTCGCTGTGCGCGGGCCGTGCGCTGCTGGCTCAGGAGCGAGTACTCGTCTTGCACTTGCCGGCTGATCTTGTAGCGCTTGGCCACAACCTCGGCAGTGTCCCCCATCACCATGTACACGCCCGGCATCTGTTCGAGTAGCCGGGGATTGGGATCGTAATTGCGTGGAATCAGACTGATGCTTTCCACGCCACCCCCGATCAACGCGTCGCTGCCTCCGCTGACGATCTGGTACGCGGCCAGCGCAATCGCCTGCAGACCGGAAGAGCAAAACCGGTTAACAGTGACGCCGCCGGTCGAAGTAGGCAGCCCGGCCAGCATGGCCGAAACTCTCGCGATGTTGTGTCCCTGCGGACCATGGGGCTGTCCGCAGCCCAGGATGACGTCTTCGACTTCGCGCGGATCGAGCTGGGGTGTCTTGCGCAGCACATCCTGGATGCAGTGCGCTGCCAGTTCATCTGGACGCGTCAGGTTGAACGATCCGCGAAATGACTTGGCTAAGGCCGTGCGCGAACTGGCTACGATGACTGCTTCTCTCATGAAGTCTCCTATGTCTTTGTCATACGCACAGCGAGTCTCCCTCTCGGCGGCGTTGTCCCCTGCAGGTTCAGAACCCTACGCGGCCGCAACCTGCTCCTTGTCGAACTCGGCAAACGTCTTACCCGCTTCCGCCAAGCGCTGCAGCAGAGGAGCCGGCGCCCAGATTTCTCCATGCTGCTGATGGAATTCGCAAACGCGCTGGTAGACCTTTTGCAATCCCACCGCGTCGGCATGCCACATCGGCCCGCCTCGGTAGGCGGGAAATCCGTAACCGTTGAGATAAATGATGTCGATGTCGACCGCCCGCAGCGCGTATCCCTCTTCGAGAATCCGCGCTCCCTCATTTACCAGCGCATACACGCAACGATCGACGATCTCCGCGGCGGAAATCTGCCGCTGCGGGATTCCTGCGTCCGCGCTCCACTTCCGCCGCAGGGCGGTCACCTCCGGATCCGCGCTCGCGCGCCGGTTCTCGTCGTACCGGTACCATCCCCTCACCGTTTTCTGGCCGTACCGCCCCATTTCACAAAGACGGTCCTCGGCGAAGGGCTGGCGGATTCCGGGTTTTTCCAGGTGGCGGTACTCCTTGCGAATGCGCCAGCCCACGTCGAGGCCCGCCAGGTCGCCCGTCGCCAGCGGGCCCATGGCCATGCCGAATTCGACGAGCGCCTTGTCCACCGCCTCTACTTCCGCCCCTTCTTCGATCAGGAACTGCGCTTCCCGCCGATACGGTCCAAACATGCGGTTGCCCACGAAGCCGCGGCAGTTTCCTACCAGCACGCCGATCTTGCCCAGCTTCTTGGATAGTTGCATGCAGGTGGCAATCACTTCTTTGCTCGACTTATTTCCGCGCACAATCTCGAGCAACCGCATTACGTTGGCCGGACTGAAGAAGTGCGTTCCGATCACCGCTTCCGGCCGCGACGTGGCTCCGGCGATTTCATCGATATTGAGCGTCGAAGTGTTGCTCGCCAGAATCGCTCCCCGCCGGCAGGCGCGATCCAAGTCCGCAAACACGGTTTTCTTCAGCGCCATGCCTTCGAAAACCGCCTCGATCACCATGTCCACACCGGAGAACGCATCGTAGTTGAAAACCGGCGTGATCAGTCGCAGACGTTCGTCCACGAATGCCTGGGTGAAACGCCCACGCTGCACCGAATTGGCGTAGTTCTTCCGGATCTTGCCCATGCCCAGCTCGAGCGCCGCCTCATCCACGTCCTTCAGCAGCACCGGAATGCCCGCGTTGGCAAACACCATCGCGATCCCTCCGCCCATCGTTCCGGAGCCGACGACCGCCACGCGGTTCACCGGGATCACCGGAGTTTCCTTGGGAACGTCGGGAATCTTCGCCACTTCGCGCTCGCCAAAGAAAACATGGATGAACGCTTTCGACTGATCGGAGAAAAGGCATTCGGTGAAAAGTTTCGCCTCGGCCTGGCAGCCGTCTTCGAACGACAATTTGGTCGCCGCCTCCACCGCATCGATCGCCGCCAGCGGAGCTTCTAACCCTCGTTGTTTCTTGCCGGCCGCCTCGCGCGCCGCCGCAAAAATCGCCGCGGTCTCCGTAACCGTTCCCAGCTTTTCCGTTCGCTCCCGCGTTTTGGGCGCAGGCTTGCCCGCGACTTCGCGTGCGAAAGCCACCGCCCCCGCGAGCAGGTCACCCTCGATCAGCCGATCAATCAGTCCAAGAGCGGCCGCCTCGCGCGCGGGAACCGGCTTGCCCCCGGCACACATTTCGACAGCCTTGGCCACACCTACCAGGCGGGGCAGACGCTGCGTTCCACCGGCCCCGGGAATGAGACCCAGATTTACTTCCGCCTGACCCACCTGCGCCGTGGGCGCCGCAACCCGGTAATGGCCGGCCATCGCCAGTTCCAGACCACCCCCCAACGCGGTTCCGTGAATCGCCATCACCACCGGCTTCCTGCTGTCCTCAATGTGAAGCAGCAGGGGAAGCAGGCTTCTGCGGGGTCCCCCCGACGTCATTTTGCCGAATTCCTTGATGTCCGCGCCGGCGACAAACGTGCGGCCACCGCCGATTACAACCGCCGCCTTGACGGCAGGTTCGCCATTCATCTCATCGATCGCCGCCCAGATCCCCTCCGGCACCCCCGGACTGAGAGCGTTCACTGGCGGGTTGTCGATGGTAATGACCGAGACATCCTTGTCTTTTGTGATTCTCACTAAATTGTTCATTGGGCTATTCCTATTTGATATTTCTTGCGCAACTCCCTTTTCAGAACCTTTCCCGTCGCGGTCTTGGGCAAGCTCTCGCAAAACTCAATCGATTGCGGACACTTGTAGTGGGCTAGGCGCGAGCGGCAAAACTCAATCAATTCTGCTTCGCTGAGCTTCGATCCCGGTTTCGCCACCACCACCGCCTTCGGCACCTCACCCCATTTCTGGTCGGCCACCGGGATCACTGCGGCTTCGTAAACGTCAGGGTGCGCCAACAGCACTTTTTCAACGTCGAGCGACGAAATGTTTTCTCCGCCGCTCACGATAATGTCCTTCCTGCGATCCACGATCAGGATGTACCCGTTCTCCCCGATCACGGCCATATCGCCGGTGTGAAACCATCCTCCCCGCAAAGCTTCGGCCGTGGCTTCCGGCTGTTGCCAGTAACCCGCCATCACGCCGTCACTGCGGGCAATGATTTCTCCCATCGTCACCCCGTCGTGGGCCACGTCCTTGTCCTGCGCGTCGACCACCCGAAGCTCACACCCCGGAAAGGCATAGCCGGTCATGGACTGCAGCACGTATCGCTCCTCGGGCGTGCACTGCATGTCCGGTTTCAGTTCGGCGTTGGCCAGCGAAGGCGCACACTCTGTCAGTCCGTATCCCGAAAAACATTTAAATCCCAACGTCTGCTCTACGTCCCGGATCAGTGTCGGGGAAGACGCCGCGCCGCCGATCGTGGCCCACTCCACGCTGCTCAGGTCGTACTTGGAACGCGCCGGCGAGTTCACCAGCGCGGCGGCCATAATCGGCACCAGGGTCAGCGCGCGCACCCGCTCCCGCTCCACCAGCCGGAATACTTCCTCGGGCACGAAGCGCGGAAGCATGACATGCGTTCCGCCCATCAACGTGATGGTATGGGCCGCTCCCCAGCCGTTGGCGTGGAACAAAGGGATTGTGTGCAGCATCACGTCCTCAAAGCGGGTGTGATGGTACAAGGCGATGCTCATCGCATGCAGGTACACGTTCCGATGGGTGAGCATCACGCCCTTCGGGCTGGCGCTGGTTCCGCTGGTGTAAAAAATTTCTGCCACGGAGTTTTCGTCAAACGCCATCAGTTCTCCGCGGCAGGGCGCGGCGGAGGCAAGCATTTGCTCGTAGGTTTGATCGGAGAGCCACGCGGCTTGCGGCGGCCCGTCGGTTTGATGGAACTCGAGTTGATGGAACGAGCGCACCGTGCGCAGGTCCCGCCGGAACGAATCCACGAGACCAACAAACTCTTGTTCCAGGAACAGTACCGCCGCTCCGGAATCATTCAGAATGTAGGTAAGCTCCGGCGCCGCCAGGCGAATATTGAGCGGAAGCAAAACGCAGCCCGCTTCCAGAACCCCGAAGTAGGCTTCCAGCAGCCGATGGCAGTTCAGGCTGAGAAATGCCACGCGATCTCCCGCCTTCAGCCCGGCGGCGCGCAACGCTCCCGCCAAACGCCCCACCCGATCGCCAAACTCGGCATAGGTAAACCGACGGTCCTGGCACACCACCGCCGTCTTGCGAGGAAACTGTTGTTCTGAGTACCGAAGGAATCGCACCGGCGTCAGAGGAAGATTCATAAAAATTTATTCTTACCAGGCCGTCTGGCCTCCATCGACGACCAGCACGTGCCCCGTCACGTACGCCGAAGCGTCCGATGCCAGAAACACCGCTGCGCCTTTCAGATCGTGATCGCCGCCAAAGCGGCCCAGCGGGATCTTCGCCAGCAGGGAATCTTTACGGTGCTCGATGACCCAGCCCGACATATGCGTCGGAAACCATCCCGGGGCGATCGCATTCACCTGGATATTGTGCGGCGCCCACTTGCAAGCCAGATCCTTGGTGAACGCGATCACCCCGCCTTTGCTCGCGTGGTACCCGATCGCCTGCAGCTCCGCCGACGCTCCGCTCAAACCCGCCACCGATGCGATGTTGATGATCTTTCCCGCCCCCTGCGCCACCATCGCCTTGCCCGCCGCCTGACAAAACAGGAACGTGCCGGTCAAGTTGGTGGAGAGAACTTTGTCCCACTGCTCCAGCGTCATTTCTTCCACCGGAGCTCCCCACGACACGCCGGCGTTGTTGACCAGAATGTCGATGCGGCCGAACTTTGCCAGCGTCGCGTCCACGACTTCCTGAATCTCCGCCCGCTCTTTGACATCGCATCCCAACGCAAGCGTCTGAACGCCCCGGCTGCGCAATGCTTCTGCCGTTTCCTCGCAGCGCTCCTTCTTGCGGGCGCACAGCACCAGATTCGCCCCCATCTCCGCCAGACCCTCGGCCATCTGGCGACCCAGCCCCATCGAGCCACCCGAAACGATGGCCACGCGGCCGGTAAGATCGAAAAGCTGTTTGACATTCACTCCGAGAACGGCCTTTCCGGGCGGCAACGCCGCGCAAAAGTGATAGTTAATATCATATTAGAGTCGCTAACGTCAATACACTCTTTGACCGATTTTCCAACTGCCGGGCGAAGGCGAGTCGCCCCGGCGCAGTTGCGCCGGAACTACTGCTGCAGGCGGAGCACCACCCGCCCCGAGACCTCGCCGCGGCTCAGTTGCGCCAATACCTCCTGGACCTCGGCGAGCGGGCGCGTCGTCACCTGGCAATGGACGGTCCCGGCTGCCCCCATCGCCAGAACCTCGCGCAGATCTTCGCGTGTGCCCACTGAGGAAGCTTTGATCTGAATCTCGCCAGCCGCCATCATAATCGCCGGAAACGCGATATCCTGTGCGGGCAGTCCCACCGCCAGCAGCGTTCCCGTCGGGCGCACACAATAGAATGCCATGTCGTACGCGGACTTGGCCGCCGAGGCGACCAGGGCAACGTGCACTCCGCCGGAGCCGCGTATTTCCTTAACAACTTTGCTGGTTGCGGCGTTCAACGTGCGGACGGCGCCCAGCGACTTGGCCAGCGCGAGTTTCTCTTCGGAAATATCGATCGCGGTCACTTCCGCTCCCGCAGCCCGGCCAATCTGGACCGCAATGTGGCCGAGTCCGCCCACGCCGAAAACCGCCAGCCGCTGCCCGGCGCGAATCTTGGCCTGCTTGAGGGCGCGATGAACCGTGACTCCCGCACAAAGCAGCGGCGCCGCCTGCTCGGAGGAAAGCGCTTCAGGAATCTTGACCACGTGGCTGGCGGGCGCCTTCGCAAATTCCGCATATCCACCATCCACCATGACACCGGTGATGCGCTGCTTTACGCACAGATTCTCGTTACCTTCGCGGCAAAACTCACATTGCCCGCATGTCCACTGCACCCACGGCACCCCGACCCGGTCTCCCACCTGGATGCTTTCCTGGGCACTCTGGACCGCCGCGCCCCGCTCCACCACCCGGCCTACGATCTCATGTCCCAGGATCAGCGGTTTCTTTACGATGCCGGCCAATTGCGTCCAGTCGCCGTCGGCCACGTGCAGATCGGAATGACACACACCACAAACCTCCACCTCGATCAAGACCTCGTCCGTGCCAGCTTCCGGCCGGGGCACATCCTCCAGCGATAACGGTGTCTTGAATGTGTGCAGAACGGCGGCTTTCATCGCGTTCCCCTCTCTAACAGGCATGCCTCACCAACAAAGAAGTGTTGGCGCGATCCCGAAAAACCTTACGGCCGGATGCCGCGCAAGAAAAACTCCACCGCGCTCCGCACCCGGTCCGTGAGCTTGTGCGGCCCGGTCAGATCCACCGCCCATTGCCGCACCACCGTGTTGTAGAGCCCTTCCATGAACTCCGCCAGATGCACGACCGGAAACGCGCGCGTCACTTCGCCTCGCTTCTGCCCCTGCGTCAGAATTTCCCGCAGCAGACTGACGGCAGCCTCCTCGTGCCCCCGCAGTTCCGCGGACCGCACCGGATCCATGGCGCCCGACAGCACTACCGCTTGCCACAGTTGGCGGTCGGATTCCACCTTCCGAGCCATGGTTACGTACAGCCGCCGCAAACGCTCGCCCGTCCCCGCCTTGCTCGAAAGCTCCGAACGCAGTCTCTCGCAGATACAGGCATACCCGCGTTCCCCCACCTCGCGTAGAACCGCGTCCTTACTGGGAAAATAGCGGAAAAAGGTGGGCTGGCTGATTTCGAGCATTTGCACGATGTCGTCGATCCGGGTGTCCTCGTATCCGTGCTTGCGAAACAGCTTGATCGAGGTGTCGATAATCTGCTGCCGCAGGCGCGCCTTTTTCCGCTCCCGAAGCCCGACCTCGGGCTGCTCTCCGACTGTCTCTGCGGCCGCACTCTGTGTCGCGAGCGCACCAGGCATGGTCTCTTCCTCCTGCATCGATTACCGGCACGTCCCCAACCGCAACGTCCGTAAAATGTGAGAGTAACTATAACAAAATAGCGACTAACGTCAAGTTGTCGAAAAGAGGCGTTCCGCTCGTAGATCCAGTGGGTGTTGGGCCTGTACGCCGAATTCGTCGGATCGCGTTCTGACGGCTTCAACGCGACGTTATCGAGGAAGCAGCTGTGGGTTTGGCTACGATAAACGAATTTGTATCAGGTTCGCGGCGATAGAAGACGCGGGATGCTGGAGCCCAAGTCGTGAGGAATCAAATAGAATCTTTCTCCCGCCATCGCTCCGTGCCCGGCATAGTAGATGCAGTCCTTAGTTGTGCAACTTCGCGCGCTCGCGTACATTAAGACGGCAGCTTAATGAGAAAAACGCACGGTCGATTGGAGGATCGCGGCCCCCATATTCTTACTCGGGATTATCAGGAAGCTAATGTTCCAATCTGGAGTGAAGGGCTGTTTGCGGTCGAGTTTGTTTTGCTGCATGCCGCGCCCGTCTATTACGGTCTAGGGATACCTCACGGCGACGGTTCAGGAGTGGTTCTGATCCCCGCCTTCCTGTGTCCGGATCATTACTTATTTCCGCTGCATAGATGGCTGGGCCGGATAGGATATCAAGCCTTTTTTTCAGGCATCAGTTTCAACGCAGAGTGTCCGAACCTCCTGATTAAACGCTGCCTGAATGAAACCATTGAAAAGGCGCTTGCCAAAACTGGCCGCAGGATTCATCTGATCGGCCACAGTTTGGGAGGCATTATCGCCCGTTCGATCGCAGGGCAACGGCCACAGGACATTGCTTCTGTCATCACGATGGGCGCACCGTTCCGCGGTACAGCGGCACATTCCAGCATCCTGCGCGCAGCCGGAGTGGTCCGCCGCCGCATCCTGAAGAAGCACGGCGGTGCGGTCCTTCCCGATTGCTACACCGGGCACTGCACCTGCGATTTTGTGGATTCCCTGCAGCGCAGTCTGCCCCCGTCGGTGGTCGAAACTGCGGTTTACACGCGCGACGACGGAGTGGTTGACTGGCAGTATTGCAAGACAGATAACCCGGAAGCCGATTTCCCAGTTTCAGGCACGCACGTCGGCCTGGCTTTTAACCCTTCGGTATACACCATCATTGCCAATCGTCTGGCCCAGACAAATTGCGCGCAGTGTAAGCGGAGGCCGAGGGGCGTCCGTGTCCGTTCAGGCGGCAAATGTGCAACAACCTGAACGCTGCAGCTCATGTCCAAGAGGTCCGCTCTTTGGCGGATTACCGGCTGACTGCAGGTGGTTACGCATTATCTGGAGAGTTGAGTTCTCCAAAGTAGCTCTCTCAGACTTCTAGGGGCGCTCCAGATGAAAATCGTTTCACGATGTCGCGAACGGGCGAGATGGGTATACACTTATCGCCGTGTTTGAAGTCAAAAAGGGGATTCCGGGTCCGGCTATTCTGGGTGTTTGCGATTCCTCGCAAGAAGCGTCCTATGTCCCAAATGCGCAAGGACATCTTCACTGACCGCTGGGTTATTGTGGAAGAGCGTGAAGGGTTACAGCCGACGGATTTTCACTTCAAGAAATTCGAAAGGGACACAGGCTTCTGCCCATTCTGCGAGAGCAACGAGGCCGCAACGCCGCCGGAAGTCTTCGCAATCCGAAATCCGGGCTCTTCTCCTAACGGGCCGGGCTGGTCGGTACGGGTGGTGCCTAATTCCCGGCCGCGGCTGCGCATAGAAGGCCAATTAAGAAGACGTGCCGAAGCGTTGCACGATCTGATGAACGGTGTGGGGGCGCACGAGATCATTGCGGAGACATCGCGACATGACCGTAGCCTGCACGAGCTGGAAAACGAGGAAATCTCTAACGTCATCAGAGCCTACCGAGCCCGCATCCTCGATCTCGAGGGCGATGAGCGCGTGCGCTACGTGCTGATCTTCAAGAACCACGGTGAGGGAGCCGGTGCGCACACCATTAGTCACTCGATCTCGCAGCTGGTGGCCCTCCCGGTAACGCCGCGTGCAGTTAAGACGAAACTCATGATCGCTCGTGGCTACTTTGCTTTGAAGGAGCGCTGCATTTACTGCGACGTTCTCCAACAAGAGTTGAAGGGAGGAAAGCGACTGATCACTGAGAATGAAGATTTTGTCGCGTTTGCTCCGTTTGCGTCGCGCTTTCCCTTTGAGATGGGCGTGTTCCCGAAGTCTCATAGCAGCGCATTCAGCCGAATCGGCGCAACCCAAATTGACAACTTGGCTCGGATCCTGCGTGATCTACTGCAGAGGTTGGATCGAAGCATAGGTGGGCCAGCCTACAACCTGGCACTCCACGACCGGCCCTTCCTGCGTCCCAGAGGGGGCTACTGGAACACAATCGAGGAGGACTTCCACTGGCATATCGAAATCCTGCCCCAGATGTTTCGTATTACTGGATTCGAGTGGGCTTCCGGATTCTTCTACAATCCAGTACCGCCAGAACTGGCCGCTCGCTACCTTTCGCTGGGTCTCCCCGTCTGAATACTCCCCTTCTGTCTAGTCCGGGTGCAAACTCCCGTGTAGTCAACCACTGGAAACTGCGCCGAAAGTATTACCTTACGGCACGTGTACTGTAGAAGTTTTTCAGCCATGCAGATTCCCCTCCAGCAAACGGTGGCGACGCGGCTAAGCAGCCCCTACTGGCGGTTCCAGGAGAATGACAGCAGTCTGCCTGCTGAGTGTCACGCCATTTCGCTGACGCGCGACGCGCCATTTGGGCTCGGATTGATTATCGAACCGATCATCCAGAGCCTCCCCATGGAGTCGCGGATCAACACTCTCGAGGCTAGTCGCCAGGCCCTCCGACGCTAGGATGCAAGCCTTCGCCCGGCAACTATTTCTGATAGCCAACCCGCTGGCGTACAGGATGGTAATCCTCACTGGGAAGTCAAGAATGATCGAAATTTAGCCCACAACCGTCTTCTCGTCCGACCAATCCTCCTGTGGTTGAAGGGGGTCGTAGGAAGAACCGGCCAGGCCATCGTTGATCATGTGATCGATCAGTTCGTCCAACCACCCAAATTCCTCTTGACGTATTTCCTCCTGCCACTCAACTTCCTCTTCCCAACTCCAGGGCCATTTGTTAGGAATCATATCGGGACCTCCACGCTACACCAGGAATGTCGTGAAATGGCTGAGGTTAAGCATACAGATTTCCAGCCGGCGAAATCTGTGACGCAGTGCACACCCGTGAGTGATGCTGACTCGCAGCCCGGCGACCCGCTCCACACCAACATGAACCGAGACGACTGGCCCATGCTTGCGAAGTTGCCTCGGCCAGACGTTCAGCAAGGATGGTATAAACGGACGGATTAAAAACGAGGCCGCCATGCATAATTAGACTTCAATCTCTGCTATTCTGCGACTCTGAGCTTGAGACGTTGATCAGTGAAAACTTTCAACGAGGTCTATTCCTCACTTTCGGTTCGGCGCCGTTACGAAGTCTGGTTTGTTCGTCTGGGACTGGCGGACGGTGGCGGGGCGTGGTGGTTCCGATATTTGCTGATGAATCCGGGCCGGTGCGGTTGCGCAGAAGACCCGCAGGGGATGCCCGTCCAGGTGTGGGCCACGTGGTTTCCGCGGGATGGAAAACCGCAAAGCTTCATTCGAGGATTTCCCCTGGAGGGGCTGGATCTCAGCGCCAGAAAGCAAAATCCATTCCACTTCCAAATCGGCAAGAATGGAATCGGCGAGAACTCCTGCCGAGGAGCATTGGAAGTTGGGGGGCACGCGATTTCATGGCACCTGCATTACTCTTCCGCGTTTCGTGTCACGCTGAGCAACAAGGGCTGGATTGGATTTTCGCGCACACCGCATTCCGACGCGCTCTTTTCCGGCCGGATCACGCTGGATGACCGAAGTGTTGAGGGGAACCCTTTGGGGTTCGGAGTTCAAGGACACAACTGTGGATACCGGCATCGCAACTTCTGGACTTGGATCCATGCGCATTTTCCCCGCTCCAACACACGAGCGAGCACATTGGAAGCATTGGTATACGAAATGCCATTCGGGCTGGTCTTTCGCAAAGCGGTGCTCTGGCATGATGGGAAGGAGCACGAATTCCGGAATCTGCAGGAGATCAGTAGAGATCCAGATGAATTTCGGTGGAATTTTCGTTGTTCCACGAAGGATGGATTCCGATTGGAAGCAGCGATCGATGGCGCCGGGCCGAGTATTCACCGTTTGCCCTATTTGAAGACCGATTGTGCGGGCAGCTTTGAAGTCACCAACAACAGCCTGGCGAGAGCGGTACTCCGCTTGGAGCGGCCGGGTCGAGCGGTTGAGACCTTAGAGACGAATACCGGGGCCGTATTGGAGATGGTCGGCCGCTAAAGCAAACCCAGAGTTCCTCTGGCTACCGACAGTTGCCGAGCTGCGCTCGGCTTGGACGGCCGAGGGCGGCCGTCCCTACACGAGCTAAACTCATTCGGCAGATTGCGCCCTCGCCAGGCGCTCGGCGACGATAGCGTACACCAAAGGATTAAATGCCATTCCGATGTGAGTGCCTGGGACTTCAAAGTCGACTCTAGGATTCTTGGTGATGCAATAGCGCCAGTCCACGATACCGTCATCGCGCGTGTAAATCGCGGTCTCGACCATCGAGTCCGGAATTTTGCGCTTCAACGAGCCAACAAAATTGCATGTGCAGCGCCCGGTGTAGCAGTCGGGCGTTACCTTTTGGCCATGCTCCTGCAGGATTCGCTGGCGAATGGCTTCGGTAGCGTGGAGGATGGTTCGACTGGTAGAGATGGAGCGAAAGGGCGCCGCCAGCGTGATTACCGAAGCGACATCCCCTGGCCTCTGGCCTGCCACTGAGCGTGCGATCACCCCCCCGAGGCTGTGACCGATCAAGTGAATTCTCCGTTCGGTGTCGATCAGGGCTCTTTCTATGGTCTTGTTCAGCTGGCGCTGGACCAGGAGATTCGGGCACTCGGCGTTGATCCCGATACCGGAAAAATAGGGCCGGTATCCGATGCGCTTTAGCCAGCCGTGGAGCTCCATTAAATAAAGATCGGTACCGAGAAAACCGGGAATAATGACCACCGCGGAGTCATCACCGCGGGGTACGCCGAAGCCATAATAGACAGGAGCTGCGTGCAGCATGAGAATCTCAGCCGCAAACAGCACTTCTGTCCACGGTGAGATGTCGGCTTCCAAATCGGCCCTGTGAATTTGCTTCCGACTCCTCGCCTTCGATGAACCTGTAACCTTTTTCTGTTTGCGCCGCAATTTCGTCCTGGGTCTGTCCAGCATTTACGCACATTACTCTAGCGTGCTCAGCGGGCGGAAGCTTGCCCACTGCGAATTATACCCTTCGCATTTGCTTCCGGCGTGAGCCTCGTTTTCCTCGCGCGGGTTTTTCTAACCGGGCCTCCAGTTCCGCTACTCGCTTGCGCAGCGTATCGAGTTCCGGTTCGGTCCCGGCTCGCAGTTGCTCCGGCGCGCCCAGGAACTTCTTCATCATGTCCACCGGCGACAGAATGGCGGACTGGACCTCGCCCAGCCGGCTCTGCACTGCATCCTGCACCTTCTGATAAGTGTCAAAGGCGGATTTCAAATACCACATGACGAACTCCTGCCGCACCTCGTCGGACGCCACGATAAGTTGGCGCAGCAGTTCGAGCGGCAGGCCTGTCGGCTTCCCCTTTGCATCCTCCGTGATGATCTGCGTCAGGGTGACCCGGGTCAGGTCCTTTCCCGTCTTCGCGTCAACCACCTGAACATCTTTGCCCTCCCGAATGAATCCCGCAATATCGTCGAGATTCACGTATTGGCTGTTGGAGGAATCGTACAACCTGCGATTCCCGTATTTCTTGATCAGGACCGGGGTCGGCTTCATTCTGTTCCTGTCTGTGCTGCTGCGCACACAAGGTAAATATATATTGACACAAATACAGGAACATCGTATATTTTAGTTGATGCTGCACTGCAGCATATCTGGAGGTGTCAAATGCCAACAAGCGTAAATCCCCGCACTCATTCCGGGGAGTCGTCTTTTGTGAATCTTCTGTCGGGTTGGGCGCAGCAGGGAGTCCAGAGTTTCTTTGCGACGCAGCGGATCCTTTTGGACCTCGCAATGCGGCAGAATGCAAGCCTGATGCACTCTCTGCGGCAACAACTGTCCGATCCCCATCATTCCCCAACTGCCATTCTGAGCGAAGCGACTGCCGAGGGTATGTCGAACTTCATGGAAGGGCAAAGGATCCTTCTTGAACTGGGGCAGAAACAGAACGAAATCCTGATGTCCGGGGTGAAGGAACGTGTAGGAGACTGGCCCCCGGCGCAGGCTGCTACCGACCTGCTGCGGCGCAGCGTGGAGACTTTCATCCACATGCAGCAGGAGTTCCTGAAGATTGCGGACAAACAAACTCATACCTGGGTGGAGGCAGCCAAGGCCGGAAAGCCGTTCCAGACCGGACACGTGGTGGAACTGGCCCGCGAGGCGATGGACCACTTTGTCAAAACCCAGAAGCACTTCATGGACGTTCTTGCCGAGGAGACAGCCAAAGCCACCGGCGGCAAGCACGCTAATGGCGCCAAGAGAGCCAAGAAGACCGAGTTGTCCCAGCTTGCGCGCCACGCCACGGAGTCGTTCATCGATGCGCAAAGGAAGCTGGTGGATGTCGCCGGAAAGCAGATGAACGCCAACGTGAAAAGCGCAGGCAAGACCCTCGAACTCCTGCGGCCATTTCCCTTCCTGCCGTTGGCAGAGCTGACGCGGGAAGGCGTGAAAAGCTACGTCGACGCCCAGAAGGAGTTGATGGACGTCATGGTAAAGCCGAATGGCGGACACAAACACGCTCCCAAGGCCGCACATCACGCGAAGCGGCCGGTAAGGAAGCACGCGGCGGCGGCCGCCTGACGCTCGCTGAAGGGATGCCGTCAACCAGGCACGTGTTTCAGTCGTTTTGTGCCGCACGCCGACGGCGTGAAACCTGATGGGAGGAACCTAAGGTACTGCGCTGACGTGCCCTTGTTTGCTGCAAGGGCACGTCGGCGAGTTCGTGTCTGCGCCTTCGAGCAAGCGACGATCTGTCACTCGAAGGCGCCCTTTTCTTCCCCGGACGGAACGAGCGTCGCAGATCACGAGGCTGCCCGGCTCGGGTGCCTGAGGGCGGCGTGCGTCAATCACTACATCCACTGGAACGATCACGCCGGGCAGAGTGGAGAACCCGTCATTGACTGCGAGGCGCCCATGAAAATCCCGCTAACTCCCATTCGTTTCCTGCGCTATGCCCGTGAACAATTTCCGAACAAGGTCGGAGTGGTGTGTGGTGAACAGCGGTTCACGTATGCGCAATTCGCCGAGCGCGCAGCGCGCCTGGCAGGAGCCCTCATCGCCGCGGGGGCAAAACCTGGTGATCGCATCGCCTTTCTCAGCACGAACTGTCATCGGCTGCTGGAGGCCTATTACGGTGTGTTGGAAGCCGGCTGCGTGTTGGTGCCCTTGAACATCCGTCTGGGCCCACAGGAACTTGCTTTCGTTCTGAATGATGCGCGGGCAAGATTCTTGTTTGTGGAACCGGCCTTCTTGCCGCTGCTGGAGTCGTTTCGGGCGACCGTCCCTTCGATCGAGGCCTCTTTCCTCTTGGATGGTCAACCGCAAGCGAACTGGCTGGCGCCGAGGAATTACGACGACCTTCTGTCAGTTTCCCCTCCGTTCCAGTGTGACTTTACGCAAATTGATGAGGACTCTCTTGCCGAACTCTTCTACACCAGTGGCAGCAGCGACCGCCCGAAAGGCGTCATGCTCACTCATCGCAATGTGTATCTGCACGCCTTGTCAGTGATCGCCGCAGGACAGACCTCCACGAGCACGATTGGAGACATGTCATGCAAGTCAGTGTTGCTGCACACGATTCCGCTTTTTCACGCGAACGGCTGGGGCACAGCCCACAGCATCACCGTGGTCGGCGGCACTCACGTGATGATTCACCACTTCAATCCGGTGGAGGTGTTCCGCCTAATCGAGCGGGAGCGCGCAAGCACCTGCGCCATGGTGCCCGCTATGGTTACAGCTCTGGTGAATTCCCCCGCGAGACAAGAATATGACTTAAGCAGCCTGCAAGTCATCATCATTGGCGGAGCTGCGTCATCGCCCACTCTTGTGAAAGAAGTCGAGGAGAAGCTGGGTTGTACGTGCATCTCCGGATACGGCCTGACCGAGACTTGTCCCACGCTCGCCAAATCGCCAATGAAGTCGGACCTTCCGCCAGAAGGAGAACAACGATATGCCCGCCAAGCTATGGCTGGGTTTGCAATTCCCGGCGTGGAACTTCGAGTCGTCGGTCCCAACGGCAAGGATGTACCGCACGATGGCGAGGTCATGGGCGAAATCGTGGCGAGAGGCGACGTCGTAATGGAGGGCTACTGGCGCCAGGCGGAGGCGACGGCAGCCGCGATGGAGGGCGGATGGTTTCACACCGGCGATATAGCCGTCGTGGATCGGTACAACTACATTCAAATTGTCGACCGCAAAAAAGAGATCATCGTGAGCGGGGGCGAGAACATATCTTCCCTGGAAGTGGAGAAGGTGCTCACCGCCCACCCGGACGTGTACGAGGCGGTTGTGATTCCTGTTCCTGACCAGAAGTGGGGCGAGGCGCCAAAGGCGCTCGTGGTCTTGAAGCCGGGATCACAAGCCGGGGAAAACGACATCTTGGAGTTCTGCCGCTCCCGGCTGTCGCATTTCAAATGTCCGCGCTCGGTCGAATTTCTCGAAAGCTTGCCCAAGAGTGGAACCGGCAAGGTTATGAAACGAGAACTGCGAAAACAGTATGGGACAACGCCGAAGACCACGGTTGCGTAGCGCCCTGCAATGTGGAATCGTGGGCCATTCCGCATAGGGCGAGGGTCGATATGGCAATAGTGAAGAGGCACCTGCGCTGGCTTATCAATCTCTGGCCGCCGTTCCTGGGGGCGGGCATCCGCGTGACGCGCCTGCAGCCCGATTGGAAGGCGGTCGATGTGGAGATGAAGCTGCGCTTCTGGAACTCCAATTACGTTGGCACTCATTTCGGGGGCTCACTGTACGCCATGACCGACCCGTTTTACATGCTGATGCTCATTGAAAATCTGGGCCAGGATTACATCGTGTGGGATAAGTCCGCGAGCGTCCGTTTCCGACAACCGGGAAAGGGCAAGGTGTTCGCTGCCTTTCGCTTGTCCGACCAGCAGGTCGAGGAACTCCGCCGGGAATTGAAAACGCAGGAGAAGATCGAGCCCATTTTTGCCGTGGACGTCAAGGATGAAACCGGAGCTGTGATCGCGGAAGTACAACAGGTCTTGCACATCCGGAAAAGAACGGGCCGTGGGATCCAAACCGGCCAATGATCGGAGGGTGACAGACCCGCACAAAAACCTCTCTGAGGCATACCGCGGTACCCAAACCCGTTCCCGTTCCGAGCCGCGCACCAGCGCTCCCTCCCACGGCCTGGCGCTCAAATGTAATTAGGCTCACAACGAAGTGTGACGGCTGCTACCGACTGAGGCCAACGCTGGTGCTGTAATGGACACGGTATCCCCGATCGAGAACCGTGAGGAGATCCCGATGGAATTACGCGAGTGGTCGAAGTCGAATGCTGATTATGGCCGGAAGCTTTTGAATTCGGGAATAGAGGGAGCGCGTTCTGGCCGGGAAGCATTTCTGAACGGAGACTCTCTTACTCCGTTTCTTAGCGAATCAGTTCGCAGCGCCTTGAAGACCGCCGCCCTTGGGGCGTTCATCGGAGTGTTGGGCGGCTATCCCAGGTATCGGCAGAAATCCATCACGAGAGCGCTGACGTATGGTTTGCTGGGTGGTGCAATCGGCCTGGGCGCAGGCCTCGCTTGGGAAAGCCGTCGCTTAACTGCGAGCGTCGCTGGCAGCGCTTTGAAGAACATTGGCAGGGTACGCGATGAGCACTGGCTGACCAGGCATCCAATCGACTACGCGTAGAAACTAACGAGATTCCACCAGTGATCAGACTACCGTCCTCACGGGCACGAGAGCTGGGAACAGAAGAATACGAGTGCTCCTCCACACCGGCACGGGACGCCGACAGATAGTTACAGGAGGTAGCAATGATCACCTGCGAAGAAGTGCAGGAGCGGGTTCAGATTCCGCTTGCCGCAGAATGCCTCAGTGAAGAACGGATTGCCTACTTGGAGAAACTAGTCAGGCAAGCCAGAACCGCCGCCGCCGTCTTTACCCAATTCACCCAAGAGGACGTTGATCGCATTGTCAAGGCGATGGCCTTGGCTGGCCTGGACCAAGCTCAACATCTCGCCCGTCTGGCGGTTGAAGAAACCATGCTCGGAGTCATGGAAGACAAGGTCATCAAGAACATGGTGGCCACGGAGTTCGTCTACAACTACATAAAGGATAAGCGTACGGTTGGCATCATTCGCGAGTTTCCCGAGCGCAATCTGGCGGAGGTGGCGGAACCGATCGGGGTCATCTTCTCCATCACGCCGATTACGAACCCCACTTCCACGGTGCTCTTCAAATGCATCATGGCCATCAAGACGCGCAACGCGGTCATTTTCAGTCCCCATCCAAACGCCTGGCGTTGTTGCTCCGAGGCCGTGAAGATCATGTATGAGACCGCGCTGAAGCATGGCGCGCCCGAAGGGGTTTTTGCCTGCCTGGAATCGCACACCCTGCAAGACAACGCCTACCTGATGCGGCACAAGGACGTGGGCCTGATCGACGCAACCGGCGGGCCGGGTGCAGTCAAAGCCGCCTATAGCTCCGGCAAACCAGCCTTGGGTGTAGGGCCCGGCAACACTCCGGTCTATCTGGAAAAAACGGCGGACGTGAGTACGGCTGTGACCGACATCATCCTCTCGAAGACGTTTGACAACGGAACCATCTGTGCCTCAGAGCAAACGGCGGTGATCGACGATGAGATCTATGACCTCGTGCTGAAGAAATTTGCGGAACTGGGCGCGCACATCTGCAACGAGAAAGAGAAGGAACTGCTGGCGCGCACGGTCATCGATCCTAAGACTGGGTTCATGCAACCCATGGCAGTCGGACAGAAGGCTACCGATATCGCCCGTGTTGCCGGTCTTTCCGTGAAGCCGGGCACCAAACTCCTGATCGCGCCAATTCAAGGCGTAGGCCGCGAACATCCCCTATCGGTGGAGAAGCTGTTCCCGGTGCTCGCAGTCTATCGCGCGAAATCCGTCGATGAGGCGCTCAAGGTGTGCGTCGACGTGAATCATGCCGGTGGGCTTGGACACACGGCCGTCATTTTCTCGCGCAACGATGAGGTCATCCGCAAGTTCGGTGAGGTGATGAACGCGGGTCGGATCCTCGTGAACTCGCCCGGCTCAGTCGGAGCGGTGGGCGGCGTTTACAACGATCTGGCGCCTACCTTCTCCTTCGGATGCGGCACCGGCGGCGGCAACAGCACCACCGATAACGTAAGTATCTATCACTACCTCAATATCAAGCGTGTGGCTCGGAGGACCCAAGCCCATATGTGGTTCCGAGTTCCCAACCAGATTTATTTCAACCTGAACGCGGTGGAGAATGTGCACCAGTTCCCATCGAAGTCAACCATCATTATTACTAACCCTGCTCTGGAGAAGTTCGGCCACGTGGACATTGTCCGGCGCTACGTTCCGGTGGGAACCCATGTCCACGTCTCGGTGATTCCCGATGCGGAGCCCGAGATCAAGGTGGTGATGCAAGGAGTGGAGGCGCTCAATTTCTACAAGGCGGACCAAATCATCGCTCTGGGTGGCGGGTCGGTGATCGATGCGGCCAAGATCATGAAACTCAAGTACGAGTCGCCCGACGCCGATCTGGAAGAACTGGCCGCGCCTTTTCTGGATCTGCGCAAGCGCGTGATCCAGTACCCGACCGAGAAAATTAACCGGGCGCGGCTGATTGCCATCTCCACCACCAGCGGGACGGGGAGCGAAGTAACTCCTTTCGCCGTCCTGACCGACAAAGAGCGAGGGCGCAAGGTGACCCTCGCCGACTACTCGCTGAGCCCGGATGTGGCCATCGTCGATCCGCAATTTGTTATGTCCATGCCGAAAGCCCTTACCGCAGACACCGGCATCGACTGCCTGACTCATGCGCTGGAAGCTGGTGTTTCCAGTTACGCTTCGGCCTATACCGACTCCAATGCCATGCAGGCGATCCGGATGGTCTTCAAGTATCTACCCATCGCTTATGAGCATCCGGGCGATGAAGAAGCGCGCTCCATGATGCACAATGCCGCCTGCATTGCGGCGATGGCGTTTTCCAACGCGTCGGTGGGCGTGAATCACGCGCTGGCGCATGCTTTCGGGGCGCGCTTCAGCGTGGCGCACGGCCGGGCCAATGCGCTCATGTTGCCCCACGTCATTGCCTATAACGCGTCCGTGCCCACCAAGTTCCTGCCGTCGCCGTACCAGAAGGGGTATATCGCACATAAGAAATACGCTACGATCGCGGATTTGCTGGGTCTGGGCGGCCACACGATTGAAGAAAAGGTGAAGAACCTGGTGGCGGCGACAGAACAGTTACTCGACCAATTGGGGTTCCCGCGTTCGATCGCCGACCTGGGAATCTCGCAGGAAGAATTCAAGCGGGCAATGCCGGAACTGACCAAGCTTGCCTTTGACGATCCGTCCTGGCGGTCGAACCCTCGTATGCCGCTGATGAGCGAATTGGCCGACCTGTTTTGGAAGGCTTATCAGGGGCGAGGCCTGGCGAAGGTCGCCGGTGTATCTCAGCAACAGACGTTTCAGCAACAAACCGCATAGCGGATGGTGGTGCGTATGGCAATGATCGCCGTGTGGCGGAAGATTGATGAAGAACGCATTGTGCAAGCATTGCAAGAGGCCGGAGAAAAACTGGGCAGCATCGAGGGCGAAGTGGCTTTGGATCTATCTTCCGTGCGCCGGATCGATCCGAGTGCGCTCCGAGCGCTGGAAGAGTTCGCGGGCATGGCGGACGACAAAGGCGTCAAGGTTGTGTTGCGCGGCGTCAACGTCGGTGTCTACAAAGTGCTCAAGCTGGTGAAGCTCGGATCGCGGTTTTCTTTCGTGAGCTGAGCGGCGCGATTGCTCGGGAACTGAAGATCGGGAACTGAAGCTCGGGAGCTGAAGATCGGCACCTGAAGTTTGACAACTGAATAGGAGAACTGCCATGTCGAGCCATGAGCCGACAGTTAAACAGCAAGGTGACCGCCTATCCTGGGGGGACACCGTTTTCCTCCATCTGGAGCGCGAGGGCATGCCCCTCAACGTGGCCGGTGTCTGCGTGTTTGAGGGTGAGATCTCTTGCAAAGCTTTCGTCCAGTTTGTCGAGTCGAAGCTGCCGCTTATTCCCCGCTACCTCAAGCGTTTAGTGGCGCCGCCGCTTGATATTGGCCTGCCCAGCTGGGAATACGACCCGACATTCGACATCCACCGCCACCTACGCGAAACAACACTCAAGCACGGTTCCGACGCAGAGCTGAAGACGCTGGCGGGGAAGATTCTGAGCACCGTGATGGACCGGCAGCACCCGCTGTGGGACCTGACGCTGGTGCATGGGCTGAAAGGCAATCGCAGCGGGCTCGTCTTCCGCCTGCACCATTGCCTGGCCGATGGCATCGCCGGGGTTGAGATCATGACTGTGATCATGGATGCGAGCCCGGTGGCGCCTCCTCTGCCCAAACGAAAGCTTCGGCTCCGAGTCCCAGCGCCTGGAGGCGCCTGGACTTCGCTAACCAACGGAGTCGTCGATTCCTATGCTGAATTCGTCAAACGAATCCTCGCCGCAATGGCGGACGTATCGAGCATGGCGGAGCGCTTCGCCGTGAATGGCGGAAACCTGGCGACGGACGAATTCACGAGTCTACTTCCGGAACTCACCATAGCCACCGAGCGGCTGCGCTTCAACGTTGGTTACCGCGGACCGCAAAAGGTCGCCTGGGCCGAAGTTCCGCTGGCAGAAGTCAAAGCCATAAAGAGCACCTGCGGCACTAGCGTGAATGACGTCATTCTCGCGCTGGTGACGGCGACCGTGCGGCGCTACCTCGAACTGCATGGCGACTCCGTCAAGCGGCGGTTGCTCCGCATGATGGTTCCGGTCAATCTGCGCGGCAGCGACAGTCCGGGCGAATTGGGGAACCGCATCTCCCTGGTCCCGGTCACCGTTCCGCTGGATGTTCGCAGCCCTCGGAAGCTGCTGGCGGCCGTCCATAAGAGAACGGAGTTAATCAAACGCGTGCATGCCGCCGAATTGGTGAGTTTGGCCGCTGGTGTGATCGGCATGTTCCCGACCTCAGCGCAGGCGCTGGCCGGCCACATCCTGAGCCGGTTGCCGTTGACGCCTTTTAATATGGTCTGCACTAATGTGCCCGGACCGCAGTATCCGCTCTACCTGCTCGGCCACAAGATGCTGCACTGTTATCCCTATGTCCCGGTCGGCGGGGAGATGGCACTCAACTGCGCCATCCTGACCTACAACGGCACGGCATATTTCGGGTTCAGCGGAGATGTGCACGCAGCACCGGATCTGCGGCGTTTGGAAACGCTGCTGCAGTTGAGTTTCACGGAACTGCGCGAAGCCGTCGGGGTCAGACCCCCACAGGAAGAGAAGAAGAAAGAGAAGAGGGTACGCGCGAAGGCAAAGGTGAAGATTGCATCGACAACGGCGCCAGCGCCGGTGTCAGTTCACGCGCCGATTCCCCTTCGGCCTCCCGCATCGGTAGAAGCACCAATAGCACAAGGGCCCCCAGTAAAGGAGCAAGAAGTCTTGACGCGGCTAATTGCCTAGGGATCGTCAGGTAGGAGTATAGAAAACGTGGCAGGTATCGAGTCGGCTGCGCAAGTGACCTCATGGTTGGTCACGGGGCGAATTCTGTTCTTGCTGATTCATCTTCTCGGGGTCACGTGTTTTTCCTACATTGTGGCGAAGCGACTGGTTCCGCTTGTTCGAGCCGAACGCGATCTTCGTTTTGACCACCCCTGGTTGCGATTGGGAAGGGTTCTGAAGTTTTGGCTCGGCCAGTGGAAGCAACCGCGTTACAGGCTTGCAGGAACCCTTCATATTTTCATTTTTGCGGGCTTCATAGTTCTGGCAATTCGCGCCTTCTCGGTGCTGATTGTCGGCGTCTCCGAGAACTTCGTCATGCCCGGCCTTTCAGGAAGAGCCGGCCCCATCTACGACATCGTCACGGATTACGCCGCGACCGTTGTTTTCCTCTGCATGGTGATCGCTGTGATTCGCCGCCTGGTTTTCAAACCTGCGCGATACGCTGTACCGGCAAGATACGGCAAGCCTCACACCGCCGACGCCATCTTCCTCCTCTCGCTGATCGCGATCCTGATGGTGGCCGACAGCCTCTTTGCCGCTGCCAGAGCCGCCGCCCAGTCACAGCCCGGCCAGTCTATTGAGACGCTAGCCACATTTTCGCTTCCGTGGATACTGCAGAAGGTTCTCGTCTCAACTCCCTTGCCCACTCTCGGGAGGCTCTACTTCGGCGCCTATCTTGTCCATGAACTGACTTTTTACTTCTTGCTCTGCTATCGGCCTTTTGGAATCCAGTTCCACGTGGAAACCTCCCTCTTCAATATTTACTTCGCAAAATTGGATCGGGAGATGCTGAAGCCGGTGAGATGGGGCGTCACCGACGAGCATCTGGATCAGGTGAAATCCTTCGGGGTAAAGACGTTCGAAGACTTCACCTGGAAACAAATGCTCGATTTCTATTCTTGCGCTGACTGCGGGCGGTGTTCAGACAATTGCCCGGCCCATGCGGTGGGAAGGCCGTTGTCGCCTCGTTTCATCGGCATCAAGGCGAGAGATTACAGCTTCCATAACTATCCGGTTCTTGGACACACGAAAGTTGGACGTGGGAACAATGGCGCGGCGTTGGTCGGCAGCATTTATTCCGAGGATGAAATCTGGTCCTGCACCACCTGCGGCGCTTGCGAGGAAGAATGCCCCTTGCTGGTGGAATATATCGACAAGATCGTCGATTTGCGGCGGGGCATGGTCGACGACGGGAATGTGCCCCAATCTCTGCAAAAGCCGCTGAAGGCGCTGGAAAACCGCGGCAATCCCTACGGCAAGATGGAGAAGAAGAAGGCGGACTGGGCCAACGCCAAAGAATTCCAGCAAACCTGCCGTGTCAAAACGCTGGACCATTCGAATGGCGCGGAGACTCTGTATTTTGTCGACAGCATCACCTCCTACGATGACCGCATGCAGGCGATCGGGCGGGCAACGGCGAAGATCCTCAGCCACATCGGAGAGAATTTCGGAATCCTGGGCGCGGCGGAAAGAGACAGCGGCCATGAAGTCCGGCGGTTCGGCGAAGAGACGCTGTTCATGGCCTTGCGCGACCACAACGTGGATGCCATCAAAGCGTCCGGAGTCCGGCGCATCGTTACTGCTGACCCGCACGCCTACAACGCGCTGAAACACGACTACAAGGATGTGCCGCCTGTCGAGCACATCAGCCAGGTGATCGCCAGAGAAGTAAAAGCCGGCAAGATCAAGTTCAACCCCGTAGAAAACGAAAACCATGTGTACACCTACCATGATCCTTGCTATCTGGGGCGGCACAACCAGGTTTACGACGATCCTCGCCAGGTGCTGGATGCAATTCCCGGCTTGAAGAGAGTCGAAATGACGCGGTCTCGCGACCGCTCGTTCTGCTGCGGCGGCGGCGGACTGATGCTGTTCTACGAGCCGAAAGAAGATCAGCGAATGGGCGTAAAGAGAGTCGAGATGGCCGCCGAAGCCGGGGCCGATGTGATCGTGACCGCCTGTCCGTTCTGCATGGTCAATATAGAAGATGCGATCAAGGTCGCAGGTTTCGAAGGAAGAATGACCGCCATCGATTTGGCGGAACTAGTAGACCAACACATCGTGCGAGATGTGTTGGCCGCAACAGCTTGTTGACAAACTTAATTTCTTGTCATCCCGGGCAACGCGCGGGATCTGCAGTTTCCGCTGGACCCCTCAGCACTGCAGATTCCTCGTCGCTTCGTTCCTCGGAATGACAAGGGTCTGAGATTTTCCGCAAGCCGCTAAAGCAATTCTGTGGAGGTGAACGTGGAAATTCTAGTTTGCGCAAGAAGAGTGCCCGACACTTCGGAAAACGAGATTGAACTCAACCGTGAGGGTGACGACATCGAGCGTGATGAGTTGGTCTATTCGATCAACGAACCCGACAACTACGCGGTCGAAGAGGCCCTGCAGATCGTCGCCCGAGTCGGAGGCAACGTCACGGTCGCCACGGTTGGTGGCGAAGACGACGAAGAGATCCTGCGCCGCGAGATGGCCATGGGCGCTCACCACGGGGTGCTGATCGCGGACGATGCTTTCACCGGATCGGACGGCAGGGGTATCGCCACCATCCTGAAAGCCTTCGTCGAGAAGGGACATTACGACCTGATTCTGACTGGGGTTCAGGCCGAGGATGGTCGGGCACAGGTCGGTGGAATGCTGGCGGCGCTGCTCGACTATCCGTTTGCATCGCTCGTCAATTCCATCGAGGTGCTGGATGGCCGGAAGCTGAAAGTCAGCCGCGAGATCGAGGGCGGCAACAAAGAGATGAGCGAGATTGATTTGCCCTGTGTGCTCTCGATCCAGACCGGCATCAATGAGCCGCGTTATGTCGGCATGCGAGGCATCCGGCAAGTGGCCTCTGTCCCCATCCCGAGTTTCAGCGCAGCGGACCTGGGTCTAGATACGGGCACGGTAGGAGAAGCTGCCGCGAAAGTGAAACGGGTGGACTACTTCATCCCCGTGCTGGGCAAGGGAGCCGAAATTCTGCGCGGCACGCGTGAAGAGAACATCGACAAAGTTCTGGAGTTAGTGGCAGCCAAAGGAGGGTTGAAATAATGGCTCGCATCTTCGCTTACATTGTGCACAAAGGTGGCGTGGTTGACGATTCCGCGTTCGAACTGGCGGCTGCTGCGCGCAAGATCGATCCCGCGGCTTCGCCGACCGCCATTCTCACCGGTTGGGGCGCGGACCTCGATGCTGCGTGCAATACCCTCGGTGCTTCCTACGCTGAGACCTGGAAAATCGCCAACGAAGCTCTTGCCTATCCAAATGCCGAGCTAGTCCGCAAAGCCCTGGTCAAGGTGCTGCCGAGCAACGGCATTGTGTTACTTCCCCATCAGCATTTCGGAATCGATCTGGCGCCCGGTCTTTCCATCAAGATGGATTCAGCTTTTGTCTCCGACGTGTTGGACATCGCGGGGGTTGAAGGCGCCGACCTCAAAGTGGTCCGTCAGGAATTTGGGGGACAGGTGAGCGCTCACGTTCACTGCGACATTTCATCGGGCGCGGTGGTCACGATACGCCCGGGCGCGTTCAAGGCGGTGGAGATTACTCCGGGAACCAGCCTTGTCGTCAACCAATCCGTCGTTGACAAGTCAAACGAAGTCGGCGCTCTGGCAGCCGGCCGTCGCTATCTCGAGACGGTCGTCGCCGAGGCGGGTGATGTCGATATCACCAAGTACAACGTTTTGGTTTCCATCGGCCGTGGCATTCAGGAAAAAGACAATGTCGCCATCGCGCAGGAACTGGCTGACGCCATGGGCGCGGCGGTGAGCTGCTCGAGACCCGTGGTCGACGCCAAGTGGATGGAGAAGTCACGTCAGGTGGGCTCATCCGGAAAAACCGTCAAGCCCAAGGTCTATCTGGCATGCGGCATTAGTGGCTCTTTCCAGCATCTGGCTGGCATTAAAGGTAGTCCGTTCCTGATCGCCATCAACAAGAACCCGAAGGCTCCGATCTTCCAGGTGGCAGATGTCGGAATTGTCGATGACATCCTGGAGTTCTTGCCGGAATTGACCAGCAAAGTCCGTGAAATGCGGAGCGTCGCAGCAAAGTGAGGAATCGCAATGATCGCAAATAAGACCCTGAAATTGAGTTTGAAGTCGCTCAAGGACTTCGCCAAGAAACGTCTGCCGGACGAGGTGCTCCGGGAGCTCGATGATCGCGACCAATGCCCGCTGGACATCGTCCGCCATATGTGCAGTCCTGACCAACTGGGCATACAGCTCCTGTTCATTCCCGAAGAGTTTGGGGGCATGGGCGGCGGCGCCTTCGATGTGTATTGCGTCTGCGAAGAGATGGCGCGCATCGATCTGGGCGTCGCCACGGCTGTGCTGGCGACGTTTCTGGGCAGCGATCCAATCACGGTCGGCGCCACTCCGGAACAGAAGAAGCTTTGGCTGACGCGTATCGCGGAAGAGGGATTGTTGTTCGCCTACGGCGCCACCGAGCCGGAAGCCGGCAGCGATTTGGGAGCGCTTCGCACCACGGCGGACCCGGTCATCCAGAACGGCCGCATCGTCGGTTACAAAATCAATGGCAACAAGCAGTGGATCAGCAATGGCGGGATTGCCGGTGCTTACTCGGTCTTGGCCAACACGCCCAGCGGGCCGAGCTGGTTCATTTTGGAGAAAGATGCGAAGGGCTTCACCCACGACGAGCCCGAAGACAAGCATGGCATCCGCCTGAGCAACACGGCAGCCCTTGCGTTCAATGACGTCTATGTCGACGCCGACCGGCTCGTCGGTGGCGTCGAAGGCCAGGGGTTGAATCAAGCGCAGGCCGTGTTCGGTTACACGCGCCTGATGGTGGCAGCTTTCGGCCTCGGCGCCGGCTGGGCTGCGCTCGATCGAGCAATTCCCTATTCCACCAAGCGTATCCAGGCCGGGGCGCCGCTTTCGCAAAAGCAGGGATACACGCACAAGCTGATCGTGCCGCACGTGGTGCGTCTTGAGGCTGCCCGCGCTTACATCGAAGAAACCGCGGAGCGTATCGACGCTGGGGCCGAAGGCAGCTTGAACACCGAGGGTGCAATCGCGAAGTACATGGCGACCGAGGCCGGCAATGCCGCCGCCGAGGCCAGCATCCAGGCGCTCGGTGGCTACGGTTACACGCATGAATATATGGTGGAGAAAATCAGTCGCGACGTTCGCATTACCACGATCTACGAAGGCACCTCCGAGATCATGGAGATGACCATCAGCCGCGACCGCTGGCAGTCTCATCTCAAAACACGCGGGCAGCACTATCACGAGCAAGCGCGGCAATTCGAAGCGTTACACGCCCGCCATCCGAGCGTTGGCGCCGATATCGCGGCGCTGGCTTTGCACGCATTGGCCGAGATTATGGAAAAAGCGCGGGTTGCACGCCTGACCCGCTATCAACACATTCTCCTCCGTTTGGGCGAGTTGATCGCTTACGCCGAGTGCGCCGGGAGTTTGTCCCGCCGCGCCACGCTCTTGGCTGAAGGCAAGCTCAACGAAAAAGCGAACCGGCGCTTCGACACGACGGGGCTGGCGGCGCTCAGCCGAATCTTTGCCCGCGATGCCGCACTCAAGGTGGCGGAAGACGGTTTGCGCTGGATCGTCGGCGCCGGTGGCATAAGCGATGCGGAGACGGCCGGATTCGAAACAAGTTTGGGATTGCCCGCCATTCACCGCGCGCAATCGGGCCTTATTTCGGACATGGATTACGTAGCAGACGTACTGTACGGCCGCGCTGCCAAGCGCGCGGAACGGGCCGCGTAGCGTTTAAGAATGGACCTTCGCAGGAGTCTCGTCATGGACAACACTTCTTATCGTGCCATAGCAATTGTGGGAGTTGGAGCTGTTCTACCCGATGCTCCGAATGTAGCGGCGTTCTGGAAAAACGTGAAGGAGGGCCGCTACAGCATCAGCGAGGTCACGCCCAATCGCTGGGACCCTTCGCTTTACTACGATCCCGATCACAGCGCCCCGGATAAGACTTACTCCAAGATCGGCGGTTGGGTGCGTGAGCATGTGTGGGATCCGATCAAGTGGCGTTTGCCTATCCCGCCGCGCGTCGTCGATGCCATGGATGAGTCGCAAAAATGGGCGATCGCCTGCACCCGCGAAGCGTTAGAAGACTATGGCTATCCCAAGCGGCCGCTGGATAACGATCGCACGGCGGTGATCCTGGGTAATGCGATGGCCGGTGAAAAACACTATTTCACCGTGTTGCGCGTGCTCTTTCCGGAATACGCGCGTGAACTGGCCGAAACCGCCAGTTTCGCCGCGTTGCCGGAGTCGGTCCGGCGCGACGTTACGCGCGAGTTGCACGAGCGCATGGGCAAACTCCTTCCTGAAATTACGGAAGACAGCATGCCCGGCGAATTGTCCAACTGCATTGCCGGCCGCATTGCGAACGTTTTCAACTTCCACGGCCCCAACTACGTTTGTGACGCCGCCTGCGCCTCTGCGATGGCAGCCATCAGTTCCGCGGCAGAGGGATTGGTGGCGAACGATTTTGACGTCGCGGTCACCGGCGGCATTGACCGCAACATGGGCGCCTCAACCTTCGTCAAGTTCTGCAAGATTGGTGCGCTCTCGGCGACCGGCACTCGTCCCTATGCCGAAGGGGCAGACGGCTTCGTCATGGGCGAAGGCGCCGCCATTTTCATACTCAAGCGTCTCGCCGATGCCGAGCGCGATGGAGACAACGTTTACGCCGTGCTGCGCGGCATGGGCGGATCGAGCGACGGCAAGGGAAAGGGCATCACCGCGCCTAATCCGATCGGCCAGAAATTCGCCATCGAGCGCGCCTGGCAAAATGCCGGACTATCGCCGGCTACCGTGACGTTGATCGAGGGCCATGGCACATCCACCGCCGTGGGCGACGTGGTCGAAGTGCAAAGCATGATTGACGTGCTCAGCAGTTCTCACCTCCCTTCGCACTCTGTGGCGCTGGGTTCGGTCAAGTCGAACTTCGGGCACCTCAAAGGAGCGGCCGGCGCTGCTGGATTGCTGAAAGCCACACTGTCGCTTCACGACAAGGTACTGCCGCCAAGCGTGCATTGCGATCATCTGAATCCGAACATCGACTTTGCTCATTCTCCGCTCTACGTCAATAGGGAATTGAAACCGTGGACAATGCCAGCCCATGGAGTGCGGCGGGCCGGTCTTAGCGCGTTTGGTTTTGGCGGCACCAATTTCCACGCAGTGCTCGAGGAATACATTCCTGGCAGGCTGAACGGAAACGGCAGGCGGTCGGTGGCCGTCAGTGAGATAGTGTCGAACGCGCAAGACCCAATAACAATGATGCACGCGGCAGATGTTTCCCGCACGTCTGACTCTTCTCATTATCGTTGCAAAGCTCCGTTGCGCGGGGTGCTGGTAATCGGCGCCGCTTCCGAAGCCGCGCTGGTTGAGCGTTTGCGCGCGGTGGAGAAGGACGCGAAAGCGGGGCGGGCTCCGGCGCCAACTGCTCCCACTGAATCCGACCTGCGCGCGCCCGAGCGTCTGGCCATCGACTACGCCAACGCCGCAGAACTGGCGGACAAAGCCGGCAATGCACTCAAAGCGCTGGCCGCCAATCAGCCGGCGGTGTGGAAAGCCCTGCGCGCACAGGGCATCTTCCGCGGTCACGGTCCCGCTCCCAAAGTCGCGTTCCTGTATACCGGTCAAGGCTCGCAGTACGTGAACATGCTCGAACTGCT
>Ga0209039_10000589_pt1 | contig 35338 bp, 30 predicted proteins | sample BogFormECP12_OM1_FD_188238 | JGI IMG/M metagenome (GOLD analysis project Ga0209039, IMG submission 188238) | Bog forest soil microbial communities from Calvert Island, British Columbia, Canada - ECP12_OM1 (SPAdes) (version 2) | ecosystem: Environmental > Aquatic > Freshwater > Wetlands > Bog ... | reverse complement strand
CTTCCGCGACGCGGCGCGCCTGAATGATCGTGGTCTCGAATTGTCTCCTCAGCTCCCTTGCCAGCGTCGCCATTTGCAGCTCCAAGTCAATTTACAAGTACCGGCCCTTGCTTCACTGCCTCACCGAGAGTCTTTCCGGTGCGCTCCAACCATTTGTCCACATCATCCTTGGACCGCAGCGTGGCTCTCTCGATGTTCACGACCTTAACCTTCGGTTCCAGATACTTCGCAGCCAGCTCTAAGGCACGTTGCACGCGACCTGTCACAGCCAGCGCCTCCGCCTGTCGAGCGGCGAGTGATCGGCCGTCGAGGCTCGCCAGCAGCGCCTCATCGCTGGAAATATCGCTTTTCTTCGGCATTAATAAACCTGCTTCGGCCACAATCTCAGCCTGCTTGTTCGCAGGAACTTGTTGCCACGTGGAATTCTTCGCGAGGGCGTCCATAGCCGTCTTGTAAGCAGCTTCATGCTCTGCCTGAGCATCGTTGATAGCTTTGCGTAACAAGTCAGCAAGGGCCCCTCGAATCGCTGACACCGGATCGACCGGAGCGAGTAGCATCCGTTCGCGGCGGACTGCATCGATTTGGGCGATCTGGTCAGTCGCAGCGGGAATGCCCCTCGCATGGTTTGCCATCCGCTCAGCAGTTTCCCAGACCGGCTTGCGCTTCTCCGCTAATTCCTTTGCCTTTGCCCACTCGCTGATCCGTTTTTCAAGGTCGTCCGCTTTGGTCCTAATTGCGGCAAGCTGCTCGCCACCCACCAGTCGCTTTAGGTCGTCGATTTCCGTCGTAGCTGGAGGCGTAGGCAGCGGGGATGGGCCGCCAGCGGCAGCCGCAAGGCTTAAGAGTTCGGTGAGGAATTCCGATGCTTTTATAGCTTCCTCGCCCGCCTTGCACTGAATCCTGAGCGAAGTGAAGAGCTTGCGGAGCCGGAGGCGGTCGCCAACCGAAAGCACTGTCTGCTCAACACGGAACTGCGCCTTTGAAATCTTGTTCTGGTCCAGTTGACCAAGGGGAACAGGAACACCGTTTAGAGTCGCACTGATGTGCTGCATCCGGTGAAGGGCTATGAGCGCCGCGTCGATCGCATCCTGGGGCCACCCAAAGGGGCTGGCTTGAAGAGCCTTCCGTATCTCGTTTCCAGCCTTGCCGGCCCCAATGGCGGACTTCACCTGTTGACAAACTGGGTGCTGCTCGATGCTTCCCGTGTAACCGATAGGTTGTAATGGCTGGTCGGCCCCGTCCCTGGCGCGTTTGATCGCCATTTCCCAGGCAGAGCCCGGTGCGTCAGCTTCATTGAACTCCGGAAAGAGACGAGCCAGCGACGCTCTCGCGCCTTCGTCAAGTTTCTCTTTCAAATTCGGATTGAGCAACTCAGCCCCGGCCCCCTGAAAGACCTTCGCATTAGCCACTATTTCGTTGATCAAACCCTGGCGGTTCGCGGCGGCGTTGTCCCTACGACTCTCCATTCCCCGGCGTGCCTCCTGGCCTTCCTCACTACTGGGAGTCCCTTTGTAGTCCAAGGTCTGCTGCGCAGCTTCCGCTTCCACAATCCATTTCCGAAGATCGTCGGCAGACTGCCTCGGGATGAAAACATAGATGACGGGATTGTCGCCACCCGCAGCGCGGGCTGCATCAGTCACTTCCTTCTCACTGCAAGACCAGCCGTCGCGAATCCAAACTTGAATTGAATCGGTGGGGGGTGGCGGAGGAGTCTGGTCGCGGTAAACGGAGAGCCCTCGCGGCTCCTTGGCGGCTCCCTGCGAGAGTTTAAGGCTTCGAACAATCCCGTCTGCTGCAGCATAAAGGAAGCCATCCCGCTTCAGGTGAACCGTGCCATCTTCGCCACCTATCTTCGTTTGGCGATTACGAAACTCGCGGTCCCATTCACTACCTTCCTTCGTCTGGAGGCGGTATTCTTCACCCAGGCTCATCAGGGCGCCTTCGGAAGCCAGCTTTTCCAGCGCCTTCTCAACTTCGTTTCGGAGTTTGGCGTTGTCGCCACCCAGGTCTTCAACAAGGAGGTCGGCAATGTGCTCCTTGGACGCGCGTACGCCAATATCGACTCCCTCTTTGCGGGGCAGCTTTCCGATCAGAAAAACCAGCCCGCAGATGCGGCGCGCCAGCTTGCCTTGCTGTGTGCCGTCCTTGGAAAGGTTGATGATCCTTTCGTTGATTTCCCGAAGGAGAACTCCGGTGTTGACCATTTCCGGTGCAAGCGCCTCAAACAGTTCGTCAGCGGGAATGACACACCGGAGAGGTTGTTTGGAAATCTTGGCTACCGCATCATGGATGATGCAAAGCTGAGAGCGGAGCTGACTATGTGTCCCCTCAAGATCAACCTGCCGAAAGCAAGCCTCCCAGAATCGCCGACGCACAGGAAGCAACGGATAGTCCTCGACGATGATCGTGCGGTCTTCCGCCGTTTCTCCGATCCGGGTACCCTGGAGTTCGCGGGAAACTTCTCCGGCGTACGAATCCAATGTCGAGCGAACATCACCGACGCTCGCCGGTTTCTTCTGAAGTAGAACCTCGCGTGTGACGCTCTCGACATCAGTATCTGAAAGCGGAACCCGAATCCGAAATCGATCCATAAGCTTGTGGAGAAGCGGCACGTCGGTGAGAGCGCTTTGGCCGGCACCAACTACCATCACCTGGCTATCGAGTTGCTTGGAAACAGCCTCGACAACTTCCGTAACCAGGGTGGATCGATCGTTTGATTGGCCTATATACTGTTGCACTTCGTCGAGAACCAGGACGGTGCAGGGTGGCCGGCCATCTCGCCCACGGAACCTGAGCGCTCGCTTGGCCATGCGGAGAAAATCGGCCGTATTTACGTCTGTTAGCCGCGGAGGATGTTGGTCTTTAATAGTCTTTCGCGCTTCCTTTTCGTCGCCTGCATAGTTCTTATCGCACTTCAAGACTGCTTGCGCGATAGGCCCGCTGACGTAAAGGTTGTTGAGTTCTGCTTCCCAGTTCTTTCCGCTCGCTTCAACTGCGGCCCTAACCCGGGCGTAATAGCCCTGGTCGTACAGCCAGAGGCAGAAATCCGCTTGCGAATACTGAGCCGGCAAGCCAACCGAGCGTAGAAGGATTCCGAGGACGGTCAGGCGGACGTTGTCCGTCGTTCCACTTGGAAGCGCCCCGGTCGCGGCGAGCAATCCACCAGCCCGTTTACCCGCCGTATCGAGTTCGCGAAGGAGGTCTCGGACGTCGTCCGGGAGCGCGGGAACAATGCTCCGAGCAGTCGCACCGTCTGGGAATTCCGTGTCCTGCCAAAGGTGCCCAAGCATTTTGAGGAAGTGGGATTTGCCACTGCCAAAGAACCCGCTGACCCACGCAGCCTTCTGGTTGGTTTGGCCCAGAGAGGCGACATAGGAGGAGAGGATTGTGGCCATTCCATCTTTGAATTGCCCCTTGCAAACAAAGGTGGAAAGCTCGTCGCGTAATTGTCTGACTTCCTTCTCGGAAGCTCCTTCAGTAATGCGCGCTTGCCCGTCATTGGGGAGCGCGTAAACTGCTGGGTCACGCTGTAAGACATCACCAATTTTCATAGCGACCCTCCGCTGCGCATCGTGATGGGTACCGCCATATAGTTCCAATCGTCACGCGCGTCAAATAACCGGTAGTTGTTCTGATCAACTTGGCCGGGGAAGAAAACCAGCAGTCTCCCCCGAATGTCACCCTCCAATAGCCGCAAGACCTTCGAGAATCGTGTGAAGCCGAAGAGCGCACCCACTCCAAAGATTGCCACAACGGAATTCTCGGTTACGTCGGCCCTGGTGAGGACTGCGCGAATGCCGTTCGCTACGAATTCAGCAAACTCAGCCTCTAGCTTGAGTAGAAGGTCTTCCGGTGAGTCGAAGTAAGCGACGCGATACTCATCCCCGGCGATCCATGTCGCAAATGCATTTGTGATATCGACTTCGTACCAATCATGGTTGGCGTGGCGGGTGGCATTCTCAAAGGCCATCTTGCTGGCGCGCAGGGATCTCTCAAGCTCCTTGTCGTACACCAGCATGATTACCCGCTGGGCGCCCGCCACGGTGCGTTGCCACGGAGTCGCGATGTGTTGAGCGTAACGCTCGGCAACTTCCTCAATGCGTCCCACCGGTCATCCCCTCCGATACCAAGGATCGAGACGTTCGAGTTTGAGCTCCATTACATCTGCGGCCAATCGCAGGTCGATCAGACCGAGTCTTTTCGCGTCGAGCGCCAGATTGCGAGCTGCAAGGGGCGTGCAATCCAGCACTGAAACCCAACCGCTGGCCAGCAACTCGTCCCCACGGAACCCAACGGTGTACCCGAGATAAAGTGCGAGTGCCACACTACCCGCGGTTGGCTTGACGAGGTGGCGGAACTTGAAGGTGCGCCCCTGGAGGTGCCCTGATTGCGTCCACGAGCTGGCCGCGTTGCGCACCACCTTTGCAAGTATCGAATCATTCAGTCGCTCACCGACTGCGGCGCGAAGGGCATCGCGCATGAGGTTACGTTGAAACTCGGCGCCAGGTTGAAGCGGAATCACAGCGGGAGCAGTCGCAATCAGCAGTGGGTCACGGGCAAGGGCTACCAGCAGAGCAAGCAGAGGTCGTCCAGGTTCATCAATGCTCCAGAGCCTCCGGAGCACCCTGAAGATCTGCACAGACGGATCGAGGGCGTAAAGCTCCCCGAGGCGCTGGTTCGTGAGCCGTCGGGTCGCTGTTGTACGCTTTCCGAGACAATTGCCTTCGATGATCGCCTCGGCGTACTTGGCCCGATTGGAATCAGTGGGAGCCGCCGAAACAGCCGACGCAAGTTCGGCCACCATGATAGTCCGGCTCGTCTGGGTCCCCTTATCGCCGACGCGGAAGCCGGCCTCTTGAGCTTTTCGCGGGTCCCAATTTCGGGGCCAGAAGGTGGTCGCTTTTGCGTCAACAATGGGCATCAAGAGTTCACCTGGGTACGATAATCGCACCACGAGGAACCCTTGTCAATGTGATTTTATAGCTCCGCCGGCAAGTTTGCCGGCGGGCGTTTAATAATTTGATTTGTAAGGAAAAATGGTCTACAACTCCATATCAGTTGGCCGGCCGTTATTCGCCGGTTCGATCCAGAATGTCAGACCATTTCCCGGCGCCGCAAACAACGCGCACACCGGTAATGCTGGTCCGTCACCGTCCCCGTGCGATTCAGGCGGGAGGTGAAAAATAATAATCCAGCCGAGAAAGCTTCGCAAGGACCGGCTGCCGATTCTCATTGAAGCCAAGTCGGCGGGGGACTTCACGAACACCAACAAACGCCGCAAGGAAGAGGCAACGAAGATCCATCAACTCCAGGCTGCCTACGGCGCGCGCGTGCCGTTCGTACTGTTTCTCTGTGGCTATTTTGGAAGCGACTATCTGGGCTACGAGGCGGCGGAAGGGTTAGACTGGGTGTGGGAGCACCGTATCGGCGATCTTCTCAAGCTGGGATTGTAGGCTAAATGACAGAGCTCCAAGACAACCCGGTCGAAGCCCGCCGGCAAGCGATGCAACTGGAGATCGATGCCAGGCGGTCGGGGGCGGAAAGGAACAGGCTCGGACAGTTCGCGACGCCCAATGGCCTCGCGGTGGAGATCGCGCGGTACGTCGCCACGCTGCTTGGCCGTCAGTGCGACAGCATCCGCTTCGCCGATCCGTCAATCGGCACCGGAAGCTTTTTTTCGGCGGCGCTGACGGTCTTCGGACGAGATCGCATCGCCAGTGCGGTGGGCATCGAGCTCGATCCCGCATTTTGCGACGCGGCCCGTGAACTGTGGGCCGACGCAGGGCTTGAAGTCGTGCACGGCGACTTTACCAGCATCGTCACGAGCCTCGTCGCAGGCCCATCCCGTCCGCCCGCTCCGAACCTGGTTCTGGCCAACCCGCCCTACGTACGGCACCACCACCTGGAACGCGATTACAAAGAGCGCCTGCAGGCGCTGACGCGCCAGATGGCCGGCGTCGAGGTGAATGGGCTTGCCGGTCTCTACGTCTATTTCCTGCTCCTCGCCACGGCGTGGATGGAGCAAGGCGGCTGGGCGGCATGGCTGATCCCATCGGAGTTCATGGACGTGAACTACGGAGCCGCGCTCAAACGCTTCCTCACCGACCGCGTCGAGTTGGTTCGCGTTCATCGTTTCGACGCCGAGGACGTTCAATTTGGCGACGCCTTGGTCTCATCAGTCGTCCTGGTGTTCCGCAAGGCGCCGCCGCCAAGCGAACATGCTGTGGAGTTTACCTTCGGGGGCACGATGGCTCACCCCCACGCCCGCGAAGCCGTGCCGCTCCGCCGGCTACGCGACTCACGCAAGTGGACCGCGCACCCGGAGCACGCTGGGAACGACCGCCGGATATTGTCGAAAGGGCCGAACGGGCCGAACGGGCCGAGTGGGGAAGGCCCAACGCTCGGAGACTTGTTTCGAATCCAGCGCGGTATCGCCACCGGATGCAACAAGTTCTTCGTTCTTGAGCGGGCCGACGCCGCCCGGCGTGGCCTACCGAAGGAGTTCCTACGTCCTATTCTCCCCAGCCCACGCTACCTCAAGACGACGATCATCGATGCCGACGAAGCCGACGAGGATCGTTACCCGCTGATCGACCTACAGCTCTGCCTCATCGACTGCGACCTGCCCGAGCATGTTGTCGAGGCCAAGTACCCGGCCCTTTGGGCATACCTCGAAACCGCTGAGGGGCTGGGGATCAAAGACGGTTATCTCGTCGGCAAGCGAGCGCCCTGGTACAAGCAAGAGCAACGGTTGGCGGCGCCCTTCCTTTGCACGTATATGGGCCGAGGCGCTGAGGAAAAGCAACCGTTTCGCTTCATCTGGAACCGCTCGGCCGCCATCGGGACAAACCTGTACCTCATGTTGTATCCAATAGGCAGCCTCGCCGCTCTGCTCCGCCGGCAACCCGAGTGTTGCGCGGAGATCCACGAGCTCTTGCGATGTGTCACGGGCCATGAACTGCGCGGCGAGGGAAGAGTCTACGGCGGCGGGCTCAACAAGATTGAACCAAGCGAACTGGGCCGCATTTCGGCATTGCCGTTTGTCGATCGCTGGCCGGAGCTAAGACCCGCGGTGCAGTTGTTGATCTGACGTCGATTGCCACGTACCCGCCGAGCCAGCATCCCAGAGACTGGCCACGACGCATGTCCCCAAGGGCAGAGGTAGTCAGAGGATGTTATCGTACGTTGCTGGGCTTGGATGTAGGACGCGGCCGCTGCACGCGCCTCGGGAACGTATGGAAGGAGAATGAAACCATGACCGGAATTCAGTTCGTCACTGATGTTGAAGGGCGCAAGATCGCCGTCCAGATTGACCTGAGAAAGCACGGGGCGCTCTGGGAAGACATCCAGGACGTCCTGGTTTCCCGGTCGCGCCGGCGCGAGAAAGGCATTCCGGTCGAAAAAGTGAAAGCTGACCTGATTACGCCAGGAAAGGCCCGGAGGCCCGAAAGAGTTTAGCCCATGGCGCTAGCCCAATAGGCGTTAACCTAAGGGAGGTGGCCTCATCCGAAGCCACGGCAGTGGCGCCATCCTGTAGCCCACGGCGAGCCAGCCGTGGGATGGTGACGGCATAAGAGTGTTGTCAGCCCTGGTAGGGGCGGCGTCCGGGATTTCTCACGGCCACAACTTACCGCCGATTGTACTCGACTCCCAGCGAACAGAACCGGATGTCGCCCCTACGGGGCTTCTCAATTCTACCGGTCGCGTTCTGCCCCACGGCTGGCTCGCCGTGGGCTAAATGACGACGCCCGCTTTACGGGCTTCAAGGCGCTTCCAACCCTTTGGTTAACACCTGTGGGGGCCAGCCATGGGTTCAGAAGGCCCTCTGGTGCGCGGGAGCCCAGCGGGGCGAAAGAAAAGCCTCGGCGCACGAACTCTCCATGGTTTCTGCCGCCCCTCCCCACGGCTTGATTGTGCTGGGGCTCGCGTTCCCAGGGCTTGCGCCCTGGCTAAACTCTATCGCACGCCACGCGGGCTCCGAGCCTCGTCGAGCCTATCGGCAGCAAGCTTAGCGCGCACTTGGCCGGTAGGTCCGCGGCTTCGCCCACCACGCTCGCGCGCCAAGCCCAGGGACCGTCGCCGTTCCAAGTGATCGATTATCGTTGTGGTCCGGATGCCGAAGGTGGTGACTCCAAAAGCGTTTTGAGCTCAAGTCCTGGGCGCTGGCTCGTGCCGCAGGGCCTCTTCCAAGGTCAAGACGCCATCCCTGGTCGCCATGCAGGCCCGCAGGAGGTGCAGTTCGTACATCATCTCGTCCCTGGGGAACTCTTGTCGGATCACCTCGCGGAGTTCAGCCAACCTCTCCGTGGGAATGTGGGCTTCCACAGCCATCTTTTCACTGTCGAAATATCGCACTGTTAAACCTCTTCATATCTCCGGCGGAGCCACGATCTCGATTCGTCGTAAAGGGCGCTGAAGACCGAGGTATCGAGATAAACGCGCAACTTCATGGGATGCCAACGCGGTTAGCGTAGCACAAACCGTCGCCATGAGGTACCCTCCTCCGACGGCAATCCAAGAATCTCTCCGCCGCCGCCAGGCTGGCAGCCAATCGGCCCAACGCGCTCAAATGCAGCGGACCGAAAACCGCCGTCGCAAAGTGTCGCGTGGCGCTGATCGCGGACCGAGCCTCGTCGAGGCTATCGGCAACGACCAACCCGTAGCCTCGGAAAAGGCTTGACGGGAGTAGCGAGGATGTCATACTATATCTTATGGTTGAACACGAAGATATCTGGAGGCCTCATTTGAGCCCGGCGGGGCTGGCCGGAAGGCAAGCCGCGCGAGTTCGACCAGAAGCGCCACAAATTGTGGGACGCTTTCCAGCCGGAAGACGGCTTCGAGGAGGACTTGCGGGAAGACATGGTGGAGAACCGGTCGGGCCGCCTGACGCGAACCCACCAGGCCAACCTGGTGGCAATCCGCCGGCGGACGGAAGTGATGGTTACACTTATGGTACAACAGAAAAAATTAATAGGGGGTGCTAGCCGCAATTTCCACCACCCCTCCTGCCACCTTGGCGGGAAGCCTCTATTGCAAATAAAGGGCTTATTTGAGAGAGTGTCCGTTTTCGGGCGTTTTTGGGCCTACCAAATCTTACCAGATTTTACCAATTTTTACCAAAGAAGTGCAGCGAACGGGAACGAAGGGCGGAGATAAGGGGAGCTAACGGAGGCTTTTTGCGGGGTCTTTATTTAAACCGTGTCAAGTCTGACGGATCGTGTCAAGCGTTAACCGAGACCGGGTTTTGGGGGTTCGGGGTTCGCAGGCCAGGGTTGGGTTTCGGGGATTTGGGGTTTGGGATTTGCAGAGAGCCGACAATTGGTTCGCCATTTTCCTCTGCGAAGCACGAACTCCGAACCCCGAATCCCACCAACTTCCCGTCGTCCGGGGTTTCCAGACGGGTTCCTAGGGTGGGCAGCCTCTGGCTCGGTTGCCGCCTGGCCGTGAAGGATGCCGGGCGACCCCTTCGGGTTATGCCGGGCGAATGAAATGTAGAGAGGCTGGCCTGTTGATTCGACAGGGGTTGTGGTACAAATTGGTGAGGAGGGCAGGGCAAGTCTTGCTCAATCTAAAGGACTTGATAGCCATCTTTCCGCCGAGCTGTCGGCCGACCGTTTCGGGCTTGGTCGGGCGAGTGAAACGTGGCGACTATCTATTGATTCTGCGGTGGTTGTTAGCCAAATTGGTGAGCCGAATACACGAAGGCTTGCTCAATCTAAAGGACTTGCTAGCCGCTTTTCCACCGAGCTGCCAGGAAGTCGTTTCGGGCTTGGTCGCGCGAGTGAAAAGTGGCGAGGCCGATATGTTGATTCGACAAGGGTTGTTATCCAATTTTCTGAGGAAAACAGGAAAAGGCGTGCTCAATCTAAAGGACTTGCTTACCGCTTCTCCGCCGAGGCTTAGCGGCTTATTTGAGAACGAGCTCGTTTTGAGGTGTTGTTTGGCTACCAAATCGTACCAAATTTTACCATTTTCGACCAAAAACGTGCAGCGAACGGGCTCGAACATGGCACAAGAGGTAGCGGAGATGGTGCATCATGTGACGGCCCAGAACCCGTTGGCGCATATGGCAGACTGTCATTCGAGGGAGCGCGCCTGCTCCGCCACAGGCTGCGGTCGGCGTAAACCCTATGGGAAATCCAAATCTGAAGTGATCTGCGGTCTGGTTTTCGGGGTAACATTATAAGGTTTTAGGTTAGTTCAAGAGGCGGGGCTCTTCTTATGGCCGAAAGTTCCATGCAGGCAGTGGTTCACTATGCGCTCCGTGACGGAGCCATCGAGTTGCGCGAGGTACCGGCGCCGGCCACGATTGCCGACGACGAAGTCCTCCTCGCCAGCCGCGCCGTGGGCGTCTGCGGCAGCGAAGTGCATCAGTTCCACAACCAGCAGAGCTGGACGGTGGAGGTGCCGGTGATCCTCGGGCACGAGTTCTGTGGCGTCGTGGCCCGGGTGGGCAAGGCGGTGAAGGGATTCCGCGAGGGCGACCGGGTGGCCTCGGAGACCGCGGCCTCGATCTGCGGCGAGTGCCTCTACTGCCGCAACGGCGAATACAACCTTTGCCCCAAGCGTATGGGCTTCGGCGCCCTGCGCGACGGCGCCATGGCGGACTTCGTCAGAGTACCGGCGCGCTGCCTGCACCACCTGCCGGATGCGGTCCCCTTCGAGAAAGCAGCGCTCACCGAACCGTGCTGCGTGGCCTACAACGCCACCTGCGTTCACACCAATATCCGCCCGGGCGACGCGGTGCTGGTGTTCGGACCGGGACCCATCGGCCTGCTCTCGCTGGCGCTGGCAAAACGCTCCGGCGCCGGCTGGCTGGGCGTGGTGGGACTGCCGCAGGACGCGCCGCGCCTGGCCATCGCCCGGCAGCTTGGCGCCGATCGTGTCATCGACGGCGGCCGGGAGGAAATGCTGGACGCGGTCCGCTCGGTGGGCGACGGGCTGGGGGTGGACGTGGTGATCGATGCTGCCGGCCACTCGGCGACGCTCGAATTGGGTCTCGCCGCCGTGCGGCCCAAGGGTCAGATCACCAAGGTCGGCTGGGGACCACAGCCGCTCAACTTCTCTCTCGACCCGCTCGTCCAGAAGGCAGTTCGGCTGCAAGGGAGCTTCAGCCACAATTTCCCCATTTGGGAACGCGTGATCGCGCTGATGGCGGCCGGACAGCTCGATCCCTCGCCCCTCGTCGGCCGCACGGAGCCGCTCTCCGGCTGGCGCGCGTGCTTCGACGAAATGGGGGCGGGGAGGATTGTGAAGGGAGTTTTGCTACCGGGTGTTGAAGAAGTCGAAGGTCGAAGGTTGAAGGTCGAACAGTAAAGACGCCCCTCAATCCGACACTCTGTCTTCACTTTCGACCTTTGACCGTCAACTTTCGACTTGTGGGATCGAATGCAGTCGACAATTGGAGGTTGAGGCCATGCAGAGATTCACGGACTTGAAGGTGTGGCAACGGAGCCACGCGTTGACGCTTGAGATTTACAAAGTGACGAAGCCATTTCCGTCGGACGAGCGTTTTGGTTTAGTGTCGCAGCTCCGACGCGCCGCAGCTTCGGTGCCAACCACATCGCCGAAGGCTCGAAGCGCCTGAGCAACCCCGAGTACGCGCACTTCCTCAATATCGCCGAGGGTTCATTGGCTGAAACCGAATACCTGTTGTTACTCAGCCGCGATCTGGACTATTTGGCTCCAGAGGCATTGGAGCATCCGTTGAACGAGATCGGCGACATTGCCCGGATGTTGCATGCTTTGCGCACTAAGGTTGAGAACGCAGTCCGGAAACAGTCGAAAAGTCGAAGGTTGAAGGTCAAAAAGTGGAGACACCCTCCACCAGTCGGTCCTTCTTTACTTTCGACCTTCGACCTTCAACCTTCGACTTTTTGGATCGACCATGAAACTGGCAGCATTTCCCAAGTGCTACATGGATCAGCTCGTCACCGAGCGCAGCATGAGTGTGTTCGATTGGATCGAGATGGCCTCGGACCTGCCCGTGGATGGGCTCGAGCTCTACGATGGCTTCCTTGAGAGCTTCGACGAGGATTATCTTGCGCGCCTGCGCTCGGCGCTCGAGCGACGGCACATGGCGATGCCGATGCTCTGCTATTCGCCGGATTTCACCAACCCCGATCCGGAAGAGCGCCGCCGGGAAATCGAGCGTGAGAAGCGGGCCATCGACCTGACTGCCACGCTGGGCGGCCGGTTCTGCCGCGTCCTTTCCGGCCAGCGCCGGCCGGAAGTTTCGCGCGCGCACGGGATCGCCTGGGTGGTGGAGTCGATCCGGGCGCTGTTGCCCTATGCCGCGTCCAAAGGCGTGGTGCTCGCGATGGAGAATCACTACAAGGACAACTTCTGGAAGCATCCGGAGTTCGCGCAGAAGCGCGACGTGTACCTTGCCATTGTCAACCAGGTCGATTCGCCGTGGTTTGGCGTGCAGTACGACCCGTCGAACGCCATCCTGGCGGGCGAAGACCCCATCGAACTGCTCGAACTGGTCAAGCATCGCGTGGTCACCATGCACGCCAGCGACCGGTATCTCAAGCCCGGACATACTCTGGAAGAATTGAGGGCCGTGGAGGATATAGTAGGCTACTCAGCTATACTTTCGCACGGCGTCGTGGGCAAAGGGCTGAACGATTACCCACGCATTTTTCGCATCCTGCGCGAGGCCGGATACGACGGCTGGGTTTCGATCGAGGATGGGGCGAATGGCCTGGAAGAAATTCGCGAGTCGGCGAACTTTTTGCGAGGCTTGATGTAGGAGGAAGAAGAAGAGAAATCAAATGGCTAAAGGCAAAGGGCAAAAGGCAAAGGTGAAAACCCGCAAGTCGGCGAAGGTCTTGCGAGACTTGATGTAGGAGTTTCGGCAAAATGAAGAAGAGGAAAGGAAATCAAGAAAAGAAAGCAATGCCGGTCTTTACTTTTGCCATTTGCCTTTTGCCATTTGCCTTTTGATTTGCTCTTAGGCTTTACGCGGCCTCGGCTCCCATGGGACCGAAGGTGTCCTCGATCATGCGGGTGAACTGCTTCACTTTGGCGGGAAGATCGCGGTCAGCGGCCAGCGCGGCGGCTTTGATCTCCGCGATCGCAGCCAGAAGCTCGGCGATGGAATCCAGTATGGATTCCAGCGGGTAGTCGACGCCGACCAGGGAGTTGGGATTGTAACGGATGGCGCTCTTGAGTTCGCGCTCCAGCTTCTCCGCCGTGCGCAGGATCTCATGCGGCTTATCGACCGTCGCATCGGCCAGCGGCCCGGCAGCGCTGCTCGCGAAGTAGGGCGCCTCGCGGCCCAGCCATTCGAGGTCTTGAGCGAGTTGGATAATCGTGTCGGCCATGACTCGTTCCACCCACTTAGATGTGCCGGGTAAAGAAAAGGGATGCAATCTCCCGCTGAATCATTTGTCAATAGAATGTTATTTTTCTGTTGCGGAACGGTTGAAAAGGAGAAACGCGGGGCAACCTCTGGTGGAGCGCCGACATCGGGGGGGGAAAACAGTTTTCAGTTTTCAGTTTTCAGTTTCCAATGCTCAGGTCCCAGTTCTCAAGCCGAGGGACCCCACCGTGGGTCCGATTTGTTCCGGCTGAAAACTGAAGACTGAAAACTGAGAACTAAGGGTAGCAACGGCGCAACTACGACCCCTGGAGGAAAACATGGCTGCCAAGTGGCTGTTGAAATCAGATCCGGAGACTTACTCCTACGATGACCTCGAGCGCGACCACGAGACGGTGTGGGACGGCGTTTCCAACAACCTCGCGCTGAAGCACATTCGGAGCATTCGCAAGGGCGACCAGGCGCTCGTCTATCACACCGGAGAAGAAAAAGCCGTGGTGGGCCTTGCCAAAATCGTCAGCGACCCTTACCCCGATCCCAAGCACAAGGATGGGCGCCTCGTGGTGATGGACATCGCGGCGGAGAAGCGGCTGGCGCGCCCGGTGAGCCTGGACGAGATCAAGAAGAACCCGGCCTTCAAAGATTTTGCGCTGGTGCGGCTGCCGCGCCTTTCCGTGATGCCGGTCTCCGAAGCGCAGTGGGAAGCGCTGCTGGCGCTGGCGAAGTAGGACGGAATAGTGAATGGTGAATGGTGAATTGTGAATGGGAGCCGAAGAAGTCTTTGAGTTCGTGCTCCTCGTTCATCATTTCTTCTCTGTGCCTCGGCGTCTCTGTGTTTGAATTGAACCAGCCCGAGAGGGCGCATCGATGGCGGGCCTCAGCGAACTCGAACTGCTCCAGCGGCGTGTCGTCGCCTGCACGCGTTGCCCGCGGCTGGTACGCTACCTGGAGAAGGTGGCGCGCGAGAAGCGGCGCATGTACCGCGACGAGACTTATTGGGGCAAGCCGTTGGAGAGCTTCGGCGATCCCAACGCGGAGTTGCTGATCCTGGGATTGGCGCCTGCCGCGCATGGCGGCAACCGTACCGGCCGCATGTTCACGGGCGATCGCTCGGGCGACTTCCTCTATCGCGCCCTCTACGAAGCGGGGTTCGCGAACCAGGCCGAGTCGCGGCGCCGCGACGATGGGCTCAAGCTCACCGAATGCTACATCACGGCGGCGTTGCGCTGTGCGCCACCCAAGAACAAACCGCTTCCCGGCGAACTGCGCCACTGCCAGCCCTACCTCGAAGAAGAACTGCGATTGTTGCGCGAGGTTCGTGCCGTCTTGGCGCTGGGACGGATCGCTTTTGATGCTTACCTACGTCTCGTGTACACGGGTCGTGCGGGGCGCGACGCCGTCGCGGAAGGGCTGCCGCCGCGCTCGTCTTTGATGTTTGGCCACGGCGTCAGCTACGCGCTGCCCGGAGGTCTGCCGCGCGTGTTCGCCTCTTACCATCCAAGCCAGCAGAACACGCAGACCGGAAAGCTGACGCCGGCAATGATGCGCAAGGTGTTTTCGGATATCCGTCGTTTCTTGGAACTAGGGAATAGGGAGTCAGGCTGTAGGGGCCAGTCAACTAGTCGCTAGTCCCTACTCCCGACTCCCGACTCCCTAAGCCCGATCTTCACCACCACCAGGGTCATGTCGTCGTGCTGCGGCGCGCCCGCGGCAAACGCGTCGGCGCCGGCCATCAAGCGGGTGATGATTTCCGCGGCGCCGAGCTGGCGGCACTCCTGAGCGGTCTTGATAAACCGCTCCTCACCCCACTCGTCTCCCTCCGCGGTCATGGCCTCGCTGACGCCGTCCGTGAACGCGACCAGCACGTCGCCGGGCTCGAGGTCGCAGTGCGCCTGCTGGTAGCGTGCCTGCTTCAGAAGTCCCACCACCGGACCGCCAGCTTCCAGCCTAATCACCTTGTCCCCGCGCAAGATCATGGGCGGATTATGCCCGGCATTCACGTACTCAAGCCGGCGCTGGACGAGGTGATACTCGCCGTAGAAAAACGTCGCGTAGCGGTTGGCGGCTGAAGCCTCGTGGACCAGGAGGTTAATGTTGTGCATCAGGGCGGCAAGGTCGTGGACGCCGGCGATCGACTGGCCGCGCAGCGACGCCTGCAGGCTGGCCATGAGCAAGGCCGCGGAGATGCCCTTGCCGGAGACGTCACCGATGGCGATACCCAGCGTGTCGCGGGCGCCGGTGACGAAGTCATAGTAGTCGCCGCCCACGGCCTGAGCCGGCCGGCAACGTCCGCAATAGTCGATGCCGGCAATCGGCGGGTAGTCCTGCGGAAACAGCCGCTCCTGCACTTCGCGGGCGATCTCGATCTCGCGGTTCAGCCTCTCCCGCTGCGCCACCTCGATCGCCATGGCGGCCAGCAATTGGCTGTTCTCCAGCGCCAGGCCTGTCTGGGTGGCCACCGACTGGAGAAGCTGCAAGTCGGTGCGGGAATAAGGCTCTTCTGAGAGTTTGGGGCCGAGGACCATCACCCCCAGAAGTTGCTCCCGTCCCGCCATCGGCAGCAGCAGTTGCGCGTCGAGCTTCTTCAACCGGTCCCGCTCGTCCGTGGTGGCGTGGCGCAGCCAGGACCGCGGGTCGTCCAGGTAGACCACCGCCGGACGGTTGGTGCTGCGCAGGTGTTCGATGGTCTTCGCTTCCGCGGGCAGGCACGACTCCGGCGGCGGGCTGCCGCCCACTGTTTGGGCGACACAGTAGCGGCCGTTCGACTCCAGCAGCACGGCAGCATGCGGCACGTGAAGCGTCTCGGATACCCGCTGGGTGACGGTATCGAGCAGCGGCTGCGTCTCCACAAACTTCCGCGCCTCTTCGCTCAGTTCGCTCAGCACTTGTTCGGCACTGTAGGCCTCGCGGAAGAAGCGGCGGTCCGTCCAGGCCCGCAGGCGATCCGTTCCGCGTCGGGTCAAGAGCACCACCGCCAAGCCCGCGGCGATGGTCGCAATTTTCTGGGGACGATTGGAGTGCCCTCCCAGCAGAAGGGCGGCGGCGGTGAGCGTCACCAAAGCCGTCGCCAGGAACTGGAGCACCCGAATCCCACTTCTGGCCAGCGCGTATTGAAGTCCTTGCCGGAGCGCTACCCGAACCTCCATGGCGCGGTGCACGACGATGACGTAGGCGAGGGTGACAGGGAAGAGAGTGAGCGCCAGCAGCGCGGTGATCACCGCCCAATCAGGCAAGTCGCGGAAGGGGTCAGTGTTACGGACAATACTGATAAGAGCGACGATGAATGACGGCGTGAGGCTGACGCCGGCGCCAAGCCAGAGAATTCCCAGGCGACGGCGCGCGTCTGGTGTGGAGGCGGTCCCGCTCTTGCGGCCCAGCAGGAAGAAGAAGGCGCCGATCGCCAGCATGCCGACGATTCTTTCCGGCGTATATATGCCGAAAAGCAACGGGCGCATCCAAGCAATGGCGTCAAAGCTGAGTTCTCGGCCCAGCACGAACGCCAGATACAGGATCACCCATAAGATCTGCGGCACAATCAGAACCCACTTGAGCCAGGGAAGCTTGCGATCCTCCGGGGCGCGTTCGGGAAAGTAAATCCCGAACAAGAGCATCCAGATGGGCCAGGTGTTGCCTGCCACTGAGCTCCAGACCAGGAAGGCGCCGCGACCGAACCCCTCCCAATCCGGCGGCCCCACCACAAACGCCGAAAGACTAATCAGAAGGCCAAGCAGCAGCCACGCCAGTGGGTCCGACGGACGCACGGCAGCGACCCAGAACCCCAGGCAGAGGCAGAAGAGTGGGAAGGCTATTTCTATGGCAAGCGTAACGAGCCACTGGGCGAGCGTTGGTGGAGCCCCTCGATCCGGCGCCAGCTTGATCGAGGTCCGAAGGCGTGTGCCGTCCGGACGCCTGACCACGACCGGCAATGACTCGCCCGGGTGCAAGCGAGAGACTGCGCGCCGCAGAACGCTTTCGCTAGTGAACGGTTGCCCGTCAACCTCCTCCAGCACGTCGCCCCAGTGGATGCCGGCCTTGGTCGCCTCCGGCTGGATACCGGAGATTGCGCGCATGCGGAAGCCAAACTCCATGGGCTCTCGCGCCCGCTCCGTCCCGAAGCGAAGGTTGTTGATGACGGCTACTGAGGAGCCGATCTGGCACGCGGCGGTCACGGCGAAGACCGCCAGCAGCAGAGCATAATTACGATAGATTTGAGCCATGATTGGTTTGTAGGGCCCGGCATTGCGCCCGCAGACGTGTTCTCCGGTTCATCGAGCCGCACTATCGTACCAGAATTCCAAGGTCGGGCGGGAGCCCAGAGTAGCTCACGGCTCTCAGCCATCAGCCGTAAGCTCTCAGCAAGAAAGCCCGGTTCTCTTGCTGACCGCTGATGGCTGAAAGCTGAGAGCTACTCCGCGCCAAACGCAAAGGGCCAACGTTTTTTCGGAATGTGGCTTTACATCACCACATATGTGGTAGACAATTACCACGTGCTGAACCTTCACTCCAAGACGCGCCAGCGGCTGCTGCGGTATTACTTTACAAACCCGGCAGCGCGCCACCATGTGCGGGACCTGGCGCAGCGGCTCGACGTGGATCCGTCCAATCTTTCAAAGGAGCTCCGGCATCTCGAAGGCGAGGGTCTCTTCACTTCGGAAACGAGTGGGCGGCAGAAGTATCTTCGTCTCAACCGAAAGTACCCGCTCTTTGCTGAAGTCCGGCGCATCGTGGAAAAAACCATCGGGACCGCTCCCCTGCTGGCAGAAACCCTCCGGCGCATTGACGGAATCGAGGAGGCCTATCTTTACGGCTCGTTTGCTCGGAACCAGCAGGATGTCGCGAGCGACATCGATATCATCGTGATTGGTCACCCGAAAGGCCCTATCCTCGCAGAGGCTATCCGTACCCTTGAGCGCCAACTTGGCCGCGAGATAAACTACACGGTGCTGACACGGAAGGAATTCGATTCGCGCCGAGCCCGCAAGGATGCTTTTCTAGAGGATATCTGGCACAATGAGCGGTTCTCACTAGTTGGCCCCGCATGAAGAAGTCGGCGAGCTAACCCTGGACCGCAATCCGGAGAACTATTTTGCCGAAGTCGAGCAGGCTGCGTTCGAACCTCGGAACATCGTCCCCGGTATGGGCTTTTCTCCGGACAAGATGCTGCAAGGCCGCCTGATTTCCTATCCGGACGCGCACCGCTATCGTCTGGGCGTCAACTATGACTCCCTGCCGGTCAACAAGCCGCAGTGCCCGTTTGCCACCTACAACCGGGACGGCGCCATGAGGTTCGACGGCAACGGCGGCGCCTCGGCGAACTACGAGCCGAACAGCTTCGGCGGCCCAACCGAAGACGCTGCCTATCGCGAGCGCCCTAGGATGATCAGCGGCACGGTAGACCGCCACAATCACCGCGACGAGGCCGACTACTATACCCAACCCGGCAACCTGTTCCGCCTCATGCCGAAGGATGCGCAACAGCGCCTCATCAGCAACATCGTCGGCAGCCTGGGACAGGTTCCCAAGCGTATTCAGGAGTTGCAGGTGACACACTTCTACAAAGCCGACCCGGCTTACGGAGAAGGCGTCGCCAAGGGTCTGGGACTCGATACCAGCCAGCTTCTCCAGGAACCCGAACTAGTCGCCAGATAACGTCGGCGCTGGCTCCCAAAGGACGGCGACAATGCAAGTGGGACTCAGGGTTCGGGATTTGAGGTTCGGGGTTCGCAGAACAAATCCCCGAACCCCAATCTTCCTCTGCGAATCCCGAGCCCCGATCCCGAACCCCGCCCAAAACTAAGGGTGGCGCGGATGCTTGGAAGTCCACCATTCAGGTAGAATGGCTGGGACGTGTATCTTTCTCAAAATGGGTCCCCACTCTGGTCGAAACTCGGTTAGGATGTTACGAATCGCAACGCCTTCGAGGCCTCGCAGCGCGCGCCGCCCCGCATGAGCAACATCGTTATATTCGTCCGGCAGAATGGCCATTCCAACGAAGCCGCCTGCCGCAGCGCCAGCGAAGTTAGAAAACGCGAATGTGTTTCTTCCCGAATCGGTCTTATCGACAAAGGTAAAAGCAACGGCACGAAATGTTCGAACCAGGACGTTCTTGCTGCCGGACGGAACGTAGCGAGGATCTTCGTGCAACGCAATCTGAGCTAGGAGCTGCACCGTTCCAGTCGATGTGCTCGTTGCGGTCTGCTCTCCATACCATCTCCCGAAAGCTCCCCCGCCGTCTTTCCACTCGCGCGGATAACGGGGCGGCGGATGCAACATGAGGATACCTGCTCCGAATACGGGGAGAATGAAATCCTGCGGACCAAGAGTTTGATGGGCGCGAATCTGAAACTTGTCTCCCGCCGTGAGGCGCTTATGGCTTATGGTCGGAGGAAGAATGGCAATGACGCCGGAACCGCGTGCACTCGCAGCCGGCGCTTGCTCTGAAGACGGAGAAGTCTGCGGATTCTGAGATTGCGCTGAGGTCTGAGGTTTCGGAGCGTCAGGTAACTGGGCTGGCGCAGCAGGCTCTTGCCCAACAGCCGTTGAAGCAAGTACCAACGACGCGAAAACTGCTTCTGCCCAGTGCACGGAACTCCCCCCTCGCGAAATCGGATCGGCCTTCGTCGCCGACATTGACTTGCGAGTTCTCCCCGAGGTCGAGACACCACGGGAACCCCTACAGTTTACCATTCCCAGAAGGGCCGCTCGCCGCCAGGTTAGTGCCGTCGCCGACCACTCGGCTTAGACCCCGAATGTTTTCTTCTTGACATACGAATTCGTTAGTACTATTCTTTTCGTGTCTATGAGACCCAAGAGCCCAACCCTCACACCCCAGGAACTCGAGATCATGAAGATCGTGTGGCAACTCGGGAGCGTGACGGTGCGCGATGTCTACGAGGCCCTGCTCGTCGAGCGCAGGATCGCTTACACCACGGTGATGACCATGATGAAGATTCTGGAGGAGAAAGGCCACCTGAAGAAAAGGCGCCAGGACCGCGCCTACGTCTACCATGCAGCCCAGCCCCAGAACACGGTGATCCGGGGCATGATCCGCGAGTTCGTGGACCGCGTCTTCAACGGCTCGGCGGAGCCCTTACTGCTGCATTTGGTGAGGGACCGCCGCATTCGGGAGAAAGACCTGGAGAAAATCGCCCGCATGATCCAGGAAGAAACGACCGGTAGACGGTAGATGACCCAGGAGGTCACGATGGTCACGATGTCGCCGTTATGGTTTAATAACCTGCTCGCCGCGAGCGCCCAAATAGCCTTGCTGGTGGTAGTGGCGGCGCTTCTGCCGGGGGCCTTCCGCCTGCGACAGCCTCGCGTCTTGCTCGGTTATTGGACCGCGCTCCTGGCAGCCTGCCTCCTGCTGCCTCTATTGGAGCCGTGGCGCACGGTGCCGCAACCGCCCGCCGGCGCAGCGGTGACTTTTCGGACCGGAACAATCAGGGTTTTGACCGCGGCTGCCCCGCCGGCGAAGCATTGGACCTTTCCGATCTACCAAGTCGTTGCCCTCGCGCTCCTGGCCGGGATCGTGGTGCGGCTGATCGGCCTTGGCATAGGCTTGCTCAGGCTACGTCAGTATCGGCGCACGGCCCTGCCGCTGACACCGCTTCCCGACGCGATAAAAGAGACGCAGGCGCGGACTCGGACGCGCGCCGGCTTCTGCCTTTCGAAGGCGGTCGACTCCCCGGTCACTTTCGGGCTGGTTCGTCCCGTCATCCTGATGCCAGAGCGCTTCCTGGATTTCGAGGCTGCTCAGCAGGCCACCATCGCCTGTCACGAGTTGGTACACGTACGCCGTCACCACTGGGCGCAGCACCTGGCGGAAGAATTCCTCCGCGCCGGGTTCTGGTTCCACCCGGCAATTATCTGGTTGATCGCCCGCATCCGGGTGGCGCGGGAGCAGGTAGTGGACCTGGAAGTCCTCGAACTCACCGGCGCGCGCCGGTGCTATCTCGAAGCGCTGCTCGAAATCGCCGCCGGTCGCAACCTCGCAAGAGCGACGCAAGCAATACCGGCGCCACCGTTTCTGGTCGAAAACCAATTAGCTGAGCGCGTAGCGCTGATGCTGAAGGAGGTCCCCATGTCGAGAACACGATTGATTGCATCCTTGACAGCCATGCTGGGTTGCGTCGCCATGATAGGGGCGCTTGCCGTGTCTTCGTTCCCCCTCAAAGCTCTGCCGCGTGAATCCGTGATGAGCGACGGTGTAAGCGCGCAGGGCTCGCGCCCCCAATCCCACGAGGCGGGCACCACGACGAAGCCCTGCTTCAGTTCTGACCCTGATTGCCCCAAGGGTGGCGTGATCGGCGGCGTAGTGGGAGGGGTCCCGGGCGGAGTTGTTGGTGGCATCGTGGGCGGCGTCATCACTGGCGTTCCTGGCGGCGTGTCAGGGGGAATTCCTGGCGGGGTCAGTGGCGGAGTGCCTGGCGAAGTCCCCGTCGAATCTGTTGGCGGTGACGACGCTCCGGCTCCGAAGCTGGAGCACGCGGTTCCGCCGGAGTATCCGCCTCTGGCGAAAATGGCTCGGATCCAAGGCGACGTGGTCCTCGAGGTGACCATCGATGAGGACGGCACAGTCACAAACCTCGAAGTGGAAGACGGCCACCCGTTACTGGTTAAAGCGGCGATGGATGCCGTGCGCCAGTGGAAGTATTCGAAGCCGGCGGTGGCGCCCATGCACTTCGAGGTGACGGTCCACTTCGAGCTTCCCAAAGAAGCGAAAGGCGAATCGACGCGGCCGGGCGCTGACAAGGAGGCATACGAAACCTATCTGCGTGTCCTTCGGGACGAAAAAGCATCGGCACAGTGGCCCGCAGCTAAGGAAGCATACGAAAACTACCTGCTCGCCCTTCTTCGGGCCGAACAAGCTCCTCCATTGAAACTGGTCAAGTCCGTCGGTCCTGTCTACCCACCGGAAGCGAAAGAGAAGCACATTCAAGGCAACGTGGTGCTAAGCGTCACGGTCGACAAAACCGGCAAGGTTTCCAACCTCGAGGTTCTCAGCGGGCCCGAACAACTGGTCAAGTCGGCCCTCGATGCCGTCAAGCAATGGGAGTACGAGCCGCCCGCCCAGGCGCCGGTGTTGACCACGGTTACGGTCAATTTCACCCTGAGTGATTCCGGAGCGCAGAGGGAAGGAATCTACCGCGTTGGGGGCGACGTCATCGCGCCGAAAGCCATCTTCAAACCCGAGCCGCCTTACACCAAAGCGGCTCGCAAAGATAAAATCACAGGTTCGGTCGAGCTCTCTCTCGTGATTGACGCGGAGGGCAACGTCACCGAGGCGCGGGTGGTGAAAGCGCTGGATCCAGGCTTGGATCAGAGCGCCCTCCGTACTGTTCGCACCTGGAAGTTCCAGCCAGCCACACGCAATGGAAAGCCGGTGCCTGTACGTGTGACGGTGGAGACCGAGTTCAAGCTTTTCTAAGCGTAGGCCCGCGGCGACTCAGGCAGCACGCCCTCCTACGTTCTGGACTCCGATTGTAAGTTGGCTTGCAGGAAAACGGCTGCCGGCCAGACAGACAGTATTGGCATCGCGCACCATCCTGCAGAGCGGGACCGAACTGCGCGGGACAGTTCTTCCGTAACGATCATTACGGCCGCTTGCCTAGAATTTGCAATGCCTCGCCGCGCCCGAGCGACAATTGCTCGCTCAATTCAACCAGTGCCTCCAGTTCTTCCCTTTCAGATTCCTGCAAAAGGCTGACAGCCATCCCACCTTAATAATCCTCTTGACAAATACTTATTGATAACATAGAATACTGACTTGGAGGTGCTTCAAATCCGCCCGCAGGCCCATGGCTTGAGGCAAGTTCCAACCGCTGGGCGACGGATAAGGAGGTTCATGCTGCGTAAGTCACCAACTCGAACTGAGGCGTTCCTGGCCGCTAATCGCCGCAACGCCCAGAAGTGTACCGGCCCGCGCACGCCGGAAGGCAAGGCGCGCGGGTCCCTGAACGGCCTGAAGAACGGCCGCTATGCCGAGCAGCTCCCGGAAAAGCTGGAGGCCGCCGGGTACCATTCCGCCGCCGCCCTCTACTCCCAGATTCGATCCGAAACGACCGTCGCCTTCAACGTGGAAAGAGACTCGGTGGGAGCGAAGCAGGTGGAGCGGGTGACGGCGCAGGTTTGGTGCCTGGCGTGGCGGACGGGGGTTTTGGGGCCCAAACCGGAATCTCCCTTATTTAGAAAAGATTCCAGGCGACTGTCACGCGCCCGATTGCTGTTTCGGATCAGGGATCCCAGGCTCCGGATTGGGATGGTGTACTGGGTGCAGCGGAAGCGGTACTGGACAGCGAAGCGGTGGATCCAGGACGTGCTCAATGGCGTGCCGTCGCCGGTGCCCACGGTGGCCCAAGCCCTGGAAAGCAAGCTGCGCAAGCGGGTGTACCGGCTGGGGCGGCCGGATTTCGTGGAGCAGGTGCGGTACGGGCTGGACCGGAACGGCTTCCCGGACCCGCACGCGCCGCCCAACCCCGCCTTACTGCGCCTGCACGAGAAGCTCTACTCCGGCCGCTGGTGGGAGGGAAAGGAAAAGAATGATGAATTATGAATGATGAACGGAAGAAAGGCCGCCCGGGAGGCCGATGGCTGCAACTGGCGACCGACAGGTCCTTCAATCCTGACGGTCCTTGTTCGGGCTCGGACACTGAAGTCGCAGAAACGGACACCGTGAGGCCACGGCCGTTTGACGATTCGTTCGTTAGGCCTTGCTGCAGCTATGACTTAGCCCCTAGGTGAAGCTCTGGCACGGTGGTTGCACCAATCGACCGGAACGGTAAAGCCTATTCTTCTGATCGGGGCCGAACTAGTTGAAGGGGAGCTTATGGGCAATCTCTGGCAGGACATGCATTACGGACTGCGAATGCTGGCGAAAAACCCCGCCTTCACCGCTGTGGCGGTGCTGACGCTGGCGCTCGGCATCGGCGCCAATACGGCCATCTTCAGCGTCTTGAACGCCGTGCTGTTCCGGCCGCTTCCCTACCCCCAACCGGAACGTTTGGTGAAGGTCTGGATGCGCTTCACCGGCATCGGCCTGCCCAACGATGAGAACGCGGTCTCGGTTCCCGAATTCCGCGACGTTCAGGTGCTGAACCAGAGTTTCGCCGACGTGACCCTCATGACCGACGACGCCTTCAACATCGGCGTGAAAGGCACGCCGGAACGCATCCCGGGAGAGGACGTTACTCCCAGCTTTTTCCCCCTCCTGGGTGCGCAGGCCCGCTTGGGTCGGACGTTCCTGCCCGAGGAAGGGCAGCCCGGCCACGATCGCGAGGTGCTTCTCGCCTACGGATTGTGGCAGCGGGCCTACGGCGGCGACCCGAGCGTGATCGGTAGGGGAATCCGCGTCAACAACCTGCCCTATACCATCGTGGGCGTGATGCCGCCGGGATTCGATTACCCTTCCCAAGCCGAGATGTGGACTCCCCTGGCCTTCGCGCCCGCTGACCTCGCCCCCGACAATCGTGGCAACCACGGCTACGAGTTGCTGGCACGCCTGAGGCCCGGTCTTTCCCTGGCCCAGGTGAGGGACGACATGGACCGGGTGGGCAAGACGATGGTGGAGCAGAACCCCAAGTATCCGTATAAGAAGTACGGGTTCGCGATCATCCTGCATTCCCTTCTGGACGAAACCGTGGGTGAAAGCCGGGCGTCGCTATGGGTGTTGATGGCGGCCGTCGCGCGGGTCCTGCTGATTGCCTGCGCCAACGTGGCCAACCTGCTGCTGGTGCGGTCCGTCGGACGCCAGAAAGAGACGTCCATCCGCATCGCCCTAGGAGCAAGTCCAGGCCGTCTGGCTCGGCAGTTGCTCACCGAGAGCATACTCCTGGCGCTATTGGGCGCCGTCGCCGGCCTTGCCATCGCACCTTGGGTCCTGCGGGGATTGGTCACGCTCGGCGCCACCGCCCTGCCCCGAGCGATCGACGCCAGGATCGATGGCTGGGTGCTCACTTTCACGCTTGTCGTAGCGCTGGCGACGGGGATTCTGTTCGGGTTGGCGCCGGTGCTGGGGGCGGCAAGCCGAGGGGCCTACGACGCCCTGAAGGGCGGCAGCCGCAGCACCGCCGGCGCCCCGGTGAATCAACTCCGGCGGTTGCTGGTGGCGGGCGAGGCGGCGCTCTCCCTGATCCTCCTCGCGGGCGCTGGACTGCTGGTGCGGAGTTTCGTGCGAATCCTGCAAGTGGATCCCGGGTTCCGCCCGGAGGGCGTGCTGACCATGCGGATTGCGCTTCCCGACGCGAAGTACAGCAAGCCGGAACAGATTAGCAGCTTCTATCGGGACCTGCTGGGTCGCATTCAAGTCCTGCCCGGAGTCGACGCTGCCGGCGCGGTTTCGGCGCTGCCCCTCACCGGCAATTTCTCGGGAACCACGACGGTGGACACCAAAGAGGTGCCCCTGGAAGACACCACTCCGGAGGCCGACCAGCGGCTTGTGACCCCCGGCTATTTCAAGGCCATGGGTATCCCGCTGATCCGGGGCCGAGACTTCAGCGACGACGACTCGGCATCCTCGCCCCCGGTGGCGATCGTGGATGAGACACTGGCCCAGACTTACTGGCCGCACGAAGATCCTGTCGGCAAACGGATTTACCCCGGCGACCCGCAGCACCCACTCCCATGGATGACCATCGTCGGCGTGGTGAGGCAAGTGCGAAATCGAACCTTGGAAGCGCGTTCCCGGGTCGAGGTTTACTGGCCGGAGGCGCAAGGACCTTTTACATCCTCATCGATGGGGCTGGCCATCCACACCTCCGGCGAACCGATGAGCATGGCGACGACCGTCGAGAAGGAGGTGCTCGCCGTGGATGCGGAGCAGCCGGTCTACCGGGTCCGCACCATGACCGAGCTGATGGCGGACTCCGTGGCCCGCCGCCGGCTGGCCCTGGTGCTGCTGGCCGTCTTCTCCGGTTTGGCTCTCGTTCTAGCCTCCGTCGGTATTTACGGGGTCACCGCCTACTGGGTGACGCAACGCCAGCAGGAAATCGGATTGCGCATGGCGCTGGGGGCGCGCCCGGCTCAGGTGCTGGGGTTGGTGATCGGGCAGGGCATGTCGCTGATCATGGCGGGACTCGGGGTCGGACTACTGGGCGCGCTCGTCTTGACGCGTTTGATGGGCAGCCTGCTCTTCTCCGTGCGCCCGACCGATCCTCTGGCGTTGGGAGGAGCCGCGCTGCTACTGACAGGTGTCGCGCTGCTCGCCAACTACATTCCGGCGCGCCGGGCTACCAAGGTGGACCCGATGGCGGCCCTGCGTTATGAATGACTCCGCTCTTTCAGCGGCTGGGCGCGGGTTCGGCCGAGGCCGAGCAGGCGGTAGCCGGCACACACTTCGGCTCATCCGGCATCACGATCCAGGCGATGAAGTAGCCGAGAAAACCCCATGGCACAAAGAACGCCGACATCAGCCACACCACCCGGACCAACGTGGAGTCGATCTCAAGGTATTCGGCAAAGCCACCGCAGACCCCCGCGATCTTCCGGTCGCGACGGGAGCGATGCAGCTTCTTGTTCGACCAGCAAGGCGACGAGACGTTCATCGCGGCTCCGCACTGGCAGCAGAAATTCACGTCTTCCTGATAGGCTTTTCCGCATCTCGGGCAGTACATGTTGACCTCCCTCGCTCTCACTCCAGTATACGCGCATAGGTCAGGGAAAGTTTCGCCGCGGCGGGCTCCGGGGTAAAATCGAGGTCCGGAAGGGCCAACTCGTAACGCAATGATTAATAATGGGTTTTCGCTGCCACGCGAGAATTTCCTTCACTCTCCAGCTCGTTTTGGGGTAATATGCGACGCCAGAAGGTACTGAGAAAGGGATCGGCAAAGCTCTGTGGCGCGTCGTGGTGTGATTAACCTTTCGTTGGGAGGGGTGGGACTCAAGGCTTGGCGAGTTCGCAAGCCTTTCCGAGTCTTTGCCCGCAGTGCTTCCTTGCGTCGCCGGGTGGCCTATAGCCTTGCCGTTGTGCGGATGATCCTCGTCCCCGTCATTTTCCTCGCCGTCTACTACCTCTTCGCGATGAGTTGGATCGTGGACCGGATCGTTAGCGTGGACGCGCCGGTGGCCAGCCTGGCCAGCGAGGCCTCGACGGAGATGCTGGAAGCGCGCCGCGCCGAACGCAACTATTTCCTTCTTCACGATCAAGACGACCTCACCGCCAACCAAGTCGCGCTGGCGAACCTGGAGCAGACCATCGCCGGTTGCCGCGAGCTCCAGCCTGCCGAGTCGCCCACCACCGAGAAGATGCTCAACGACGTGAAGGTCTACCGCACCCAATTCAACGAAGCCGTCTCTCGCATGGAAGAGCCTGCCGAGGCGCCGGCCGAGCGCGTGCAATCGGTGGTCGGGACCTATCAGAAGCAATTGGCCGAGCTCCTGCGGAGCGCCGGCCGCCATAGCCGCGCCCACCTGATGCAGGAGATCCGCAACCAACTTGACTCGTTCGACGCGGAAATCACAATCCGGCTGGAGGCGGAGGACCCTGCACTGCGGCAGGCTACCACCGAGTTGCGCGGGTCCAGCACCGACCTGTTAAAGCTCTCGAAGGATCTCGAGAACCGCAGTTGGAACCGGGTTCAGCGCGACCACGAAGACGCTCGCCGCCTGGTCTGGCGCGCCGAGTGGGTGCTAGGGATCGTCTCCTTCCTGACCTTGATGCTGAGCGTGGCCGCGAGCTTTATCCTGCCGCGTCAGGTGGTGAAGCCGCTGCTTAATCTCAAAGAAGCCGTGGATCACGCCGCTGCCGGCAACTATGAAATTGAGTTTGACGTCGAGGGCGACGGCGAGGTAGTGGCACTGGCGAACAGCGTCCGCAGGCTCATCGCCCATCTGCGCGAAAAGGAGGAGGACGCCAAGCTCACGGCCGGACCACGGTAGTGTGCGTAACGCCTGATCCTTGAACACGGTTCTCAGTTTTCAGTTTTCAGTCCTCAGTCCTCAGTTCCCGACCCGCCGGGCCTCATCGTGGGTTTGGTCTTTTCCGGCTGAACACCGGGCACTGAAAACTGAGAACTGAAAACTGAGAACCACTGTTAGAAACTAGAAATCTGCTAGGGAGAGGACAACAATGAAGGGTAAACCCGAAGTCCTGGACGTGCTGGCCAAAATGCTCAAGGAGGAACTGGGCGCGATCAGCCAGTATATGGTCCACGCCGAGATGTGCGAGAACTGGGGCTACAAGCGTCTCAGCCAGCATACTAAGAAGGAATCGATCGGCGAGATGAAGCACGCCGAGACGCTCATTGAGCGCATCCTTTTCCTGGAAGGCACACCCAACTTGAACGATATGCCCAAGCTGAAGGTGGGCAGGGACGTGATAGAGCAGCTTCAGAACGACCTTGACCTGGAGAAGAACGCCGTCGCCGAGTACAACGCGGCAATCGCCACCTGCCGCGAGGCGGGCGATCAAGCCTCGGCGGACATCCTCCAGGCGATCCTGGCCGACGAGGAAGGGCACGTGGATTTCCTCGACACCCAACTCAACATCATCGAAGCAGTCGGCCTTCAGAACTACCTGGCCCAGCAATTGGAAGAGTGAAGAGAATGATGAATTATGAATGATGAACGATGAATGATGAACGATGAGAGGAGAAAAGGTGATGATTACTAGGATTTCTTATCTTTGTTCATCGTTCATCGTTCATCATTCATCATTTTTTCCCCTGTCTTCATTCATCATTCATAATTCATATGATTCATAATTCATCATTCTCTTCTATGCCGATTGAAATAAACGAACTCCAGAAGCTCGACGACTACCGTTGGCTGGTACCTCGGGGCACCAGGCCCGGCATGCTGACCGATGCCCTGGTGTTCACCAACGAGCACCTGCTGCAGGACTTGCGCAAGGACCTCTCGCTCGAACAGGCGATTAACGTGGCCATGCTGCCGGGGATCGTGGGCCGGTCGCTAGCCATGCCCGACATCCACCAGGGATACGGGTTCCCCATCGGAGGCGTGGCCGCCACGGCGCCCGATGAAGGCGGGGTGATCTCGCCGGGTGGGGTCGGCTTCGACATCAATTGCGGAGTCCGCCTGCTGGCGAGCACCCTGGGCGTCGACGAGGTCCGTCCCAAGATCCGCGATCTGGTGAACCAGCTTTTCCGCGACATCCCCTCGGGCGCGGGCTCCAAGAGCGACATCCGCCTTTCCCACAAAGATCTCGATCGCGTGCTTACCGAAGGGGCCGCCTGGATGGTGGAGCAGGGGCGCGGCCGCCCCGAGGATCTTACCTGCTGCGAGGAGAGCGGGACGATTGACGGCGCCGACGCCTCGGCCGTCAGCGATCGTGCCAAGACACGCGGCCTGCCTCAGATCGGCACGCTAGGCAGCGGCAACCATTTCCTGGAGGTCCAGTACGTCGAGCGCGTTTTCGAGCCCGAGATCGCCGCGGCGCTGGGCCTCTACCCGAACGAAGTGGTGGTGCTGATCCACTCCGGGTCCCGCGGCCTTGGCCACCAGGTGTGTACCGATTACCTGCGCGACATGGGCGACGCCATGCGGCGCTACGGCATCGACGTGCCGGACCGCCAGCTTGCCTGCGTCCCGGTCCACTCCAAGGAAGGCCAGGAGTATCTGGGCGCGATGCGCGCCGCCGCGAATTTCGCCTGGGCCAATCGTCAGGGCATGACCGAGGCTACGCGGCGCGCCTTCCAGCGCATTTTCGGCGAGAAAGAGGACCTGCGGGTGGTCTACGACGTGTGCCACAACATCGCCAAGCTGGAGCGCCACGCAGTGGGTGGGCGCGAGCGCAAGGTGATGGTACACCGCAAGGGCGCTACGCGCGCCTTTCCCTCCAGCCGCCCCGAGGTGCCGGAACCGTACAAGGATGTAGGCCAACCGGTGCTGATCCCGGGGTCGATGGGCACCTCGTCCTACGTGCTGGTGGGCGCTGAGGGGTCGTTACGGGAGACTTTCGGCACGACGTGCCATGGCGCCGGCCGCGTGATGAGCCGCACCGCCGCCAAGAAGTCCGCCTACGCCGCCAACGCCCGCGAGCGCCTGGAAGAGCAAGGTATCATGGTGCGCGCCGAGACGCGCGACGGCATCACCGAGGAAATCCCTGAGGCTTACAAGGACGTGGACGAAGTGATCGACGTTGTGCACAACGCCGGCTTGGCCAGGCGCGTGGCGCGGCTCAAACCGATCGGGGTGATCAAAGGTTAGTGGTTAGTGGCCAGAGAAGAGAATGATGAATGATGAATGCTGAGCGGAAAAAACGGCCAGTGCCTGTCTTTTGTTCATCATTCATCGTTCAGCATTCATCATTCTCTTCTCGCCACTGCTTCAGGGAGGTCTCTTGCGCCCGCGATGACTGAGGAAGGTCCCCAGCTCCAGGAGGCCGTACACGGCCACGCAGAACCAAAGGTCGACCAACGTGCCGAGATTGAACCCGTTGGCTGCCTGGCGAGCCGCCGGCGGCAGGTAACGCGACAGGCTGAAATACAACCCGTTGCCCAAAAGCACGGCAACGAGGTATTTCAGCCAGCGCTCGGTGGTCCGGCTCATGATTCACCCTTCCTAGGAACCTCGCGTGCAAGTATACTACGCTGTGCTCACAGAGCGATGAGCTGACCGCGTGGAATGAGGGAAGCGGTGCATAACCAATTCACAGCTATTATTGAAGATGACGGCGATTGGTTCATTGCGTACTGTCCGGAAATTCCGGGCGCAAACGGCCAGGGCCGTACCCGCGAAGAGTGCCGCAAAAACCTGGCGGAAGCCATTGCCCTCATCTTGGAAGACCGTCGGGAAGACGGGCTGCGCGGCCTGCCTCAGGGTACGATCCGAGACACCGTGGTCGTGCCGTGAACCTGCGCCGTCAGGGGGGAACTACTCGCCGATTGCTTGTGGGAAGGGCTGTGTTATCAACAGCTACGCGACGCGGCGTCGGATGTTCCGGGAGGATTAGCATTAGCGTGGGCGACGGGTGGCGACGCGATCCGCAATACCAATGACCTTGCCGTCGGGCTCAGTGTCGTCTCAGCGCCACCGGCCGTCTATCACACGCTGGCTTACTCGCCGACCGACGTCAAACCGGACGGCAAGTCCCACACGCTGAAGGTCAAGTTGGCGAACCAGCGCGGCCTCACCCTCGATGCGTACAAGGGCTGCTTTGCGCCCCGCGAGTTACTGAGCGCCCAGGAACAGATCGACGCCTTTGATTCGACAAGGAAACGCTGGAAGTCACACCCTACTGCCGTAAGGCTCTGGAAGGGTCTCTACACCTCCAGCTTATGCAAATAGTCGTAGCTCATCTTCACGGCCTCAAGCGGAGGCTGTTCGCAGTAGTCCTGCTCGACATAGTAGTGCTTCATGCCGCCCGTCGGGGCAGCCGCGAAAATGCGCTTCCAGTCGATGGTGCCACTGCCCACGGGTGCAAACAAACCCATCTTGGCGTCAAACTCCTGCGTGGGGGCGGGGTTGTCCTTGAGGTCCTTGATGTGCAGAAGCGGGAAGCGGCCCGGGTGCTTCCGGAAGTAGGCCACCGGATCCTGGCCGGCGTGCGTCACCCAGAAACAATCCATCTCGAATTTCACCAGCTTCGGATCGAGCGCCTTGAGAAGGTAGTCGTAGGCAGTAGTGTCCCCGTACTTCTTGAACTCGAAATTGTGATTGTGATAACAGAATTGGATGCCGGCCTTGTGAGTCTGTTCTGCGGCCTTGTTGAAAAGTTCCGCCAAACGCTTGTAATCGTCAAACGATTTCCGGTCCTCGGGCTGGAGGATGGCATGCACCATGTACTGGAGTCCCAGAGCCTTGGCGTCGTCGATGTGTTTCTGCCAGTTGGTCTTCACATCGGGCAACATGTAGTGGCCGCTCGACGCCGTGAGGCCGTTGTCCTTGAGGATGTTCGTGAACTCCGCCGGGGTCTTGCCATAGAGCGAGTAGATCTCCGCGTCCTGGTAACCGATCGCCCCCAACTGCTTGATCGTTCCAGCCACGTCTTGGTCAAGCTGATCGCGAACGGTGTATAGTTGGAGTCCGACCGGCTTGCCATAGGGATTCGCAAAGAGCAACTTGGGGGCGCGCGCCCCCACAGCGGCAGCCGTCAAACCCACGGCAGCGTTGCGTAGAAAATCTCGTCGTTTCGTCATTGGAGTCATGTCTCCTTAGGGTTTGCTCGAGTCACGTTCTTCTCTCACGCCTGGTGGGGAGAGTCGCCGGGAGTGATGGGGTGCCCCGGAAGGTCATCCCAAACTCCATCGCGATCGCCGGAACCAGCGCTAAGCGCTCTTGATGCTGTTGGTGGCCGCGTCCCAAACCGCAGCCGTCTTGTTGAAGTACGAGTAATTCGATAGGTGACAGCCGGTGAGGGCAGCGTTGTTTCCGAAGACTTCGTTTTCCACCACCGGCTTGCGCGTTCTCACCGCCTGGAAGAAGTTTGCCAGGTGATCAACCATGTCGCTATACCCAGGAGGTGCAGCATACACCTCCTCCTCCGCCTCCACCTTGAACTCACCAACTTTCGGGCCGGGATGCTCCCTCGCATACTCGGCGAAGTACTCCGCGCGTTGCTTCTCGGGCCAGGCGCCAATGGAGTAGCCCTCGGGTCCCTCATACGGCGGTTCCGGCCGGAAGGCCAGCGACGCTCCTGCCCCCAGAGCGGCGGGGGCTCCTTCGCCGCGAATGAACATCGTGCCCTTCTTGCCGTAGAACGCAAAAAGTTGGTCCTCATACTTGTTGTTCTGGTTGCAGCGTACCACCACCTGGAAGTTCGGGTAGTCGTACGTGGTCCACTGCAAATCCCCAAATTCGCGGCCGTCTTTGTAGTGGTAGATCCCGCCGGTAGAGAAGCCGCGGATAGCCGGCGCATTGATTCCGGTGATGAAGTGAATGCCGGAGATCAGGTGCACGAACAGGTCGCCGGGCAAACCGGCGCCGTAGTCCTTGTAACACCGCCAGGAAACGAATCGTCGTCCATCGAAGGGCCGCTTCGGTGCATCGCCTAGCCAGGTGTTCCAGTCAATGGTAGTCTCGCTGGCGTCAGGGGGAATCGGGTAGACCCAGGCGCCGCTGTCGGTATTGCGGTCCCAGACCGCCTCAATGGTATCCACCGTGCCCAACCTGCCCGAGTCCCAGATCTCCTTGGCCTTCGCGTAGAGAATCGAACTCACGCGCTGGCTGCCGATCTGGCAGATGCGGTTGTTTTTCTGAACCGCATCAATCATGGCGAACCCGTCCTCGACGGTGTGCGACATCGGCTTTTCACAGTAGACATCTTTGCCCGCCTGCGCTGCTTCCACCACCAAGCGGCGGTGCCAGTGGTCCGGCGTCGCAACAATCACCGCATCGATGTCCTTGCGGTCGAGGAGGCGCCGATATTCCCTGGTGGTGTCGATGTTCCTTCCAAGTATTTCTTTAGCCGACTCGTGCCGGGTGTTGTAAAGGTCAGCCGCAGCGACGCATTCGATTCCGGGGACTGCACGCGTGGCCCTGAGCAAATCACAACCTTCTGTTCCCGTGCCGATGCTGCCGAATCGCACGGTATCGGAAGGCGCCGGCGCCCGCGAAGCCCCGAGGGTTCTCGGTTCCAAGATCGTAACGTTCTTCGCTGCAAAGCCCGCGGCCACGGCACCAGCACCCAGGCGAACAAAATCACGTCGTGTCATGGGATACGCCTTCATGGTAGGTTAGACCTCCTTTTAACTGCGTGATGGATAAATGAGAGCCTTCGAACAGCCGCTTGGACTTTGTCACGTAATGACCGCTCAACGTCCGATCGTAACCCGCGCCGTTCACAACGACTCCTCAGCCCGCCGGCCAGCATCAGCCTGGTTCGCATGCTGCCACCCGGTTGCACAGGCAAACATACACCTAAGCGCTTCCGTGCGCAATGCCGGCTGACGAAGTCCTGGAAAAGGGGAATCTTCTTCTTCAGCCAAGCGCGCAAACGCCGCGCGAAGTCCAACCCATCACCGCGGGCGTGGGAGATAGAGGCCCGCGGTTTCGCTGGCATTTGCGGTTAGGTTACCAGGCTCCGGCAGGGCGAGCCAATAGGTGCCGACCGTGCCGGATAAGCGTTGGGAAATCCCCTTATCACCACCGACCAGGCTAGAGTCGCAAAGGTATTGCTCGGAAGTAGGTCCTCCGTGTTTACTGATTTGAGTCGTGCCGGGGATTGCTGATTCGGCCCGAGTGACTGCGCCCTTAGAAGCACTTCTTCTTTAGGTTAACGCATATGAGGGCGCAAGCCCTGGGAGAACGCAGGCAAATTATAGTTTTTGTGTTTTTTTGGGGCCATCTGATCCCAGGGTTAGCACCGCGGCCCGAAGCCAAGCATAGGGTACTGAAGAATTAGCTTGAAAAACGACACAGGAGACGCTAGAGTAGTAGGCGAGGCAAGGATACGGCTTCCGGTTGTAGCTAATAGCCATCGCAACGGTTGGGAAGCGCAAGGGCGGCGACAGAGCCACCGGCAAAACCGGCGACAAGGTCGCTTGCAGCAGAACCCAAGGGCCGGAAACGAGATGAAGAAGACCGTGATGATTCGCCGATTGCCGGATTCGCTCCCGAATTGTATCGATTCGAGACAACCATGGGTTAAGCGCTTGAAACTAAAGGCGATAAACGAAATGCAATCGACAACCTGCTTGTTTTCAATAAGATTGGTGATTTTGGGGCGATCGAAATATTCAGCGACGGGGCCATTGTTATGTTGAGGATAGATGCTGGTTGGCCGGAAAAACTCGTTCGTTTGTCTGACCTCGAACGACTGCTGAATTGGGATAGAATAGCCCGGTGATTCCTGTTAAGCTTTTGCAGGCGCGGGAAAGGTAGAGTGGAAAACTTGGCGGAGCCGATTAGTCAAGGGCAGAATGATATGGCCATCCGGGTCGGACGAGGTCTCTGGCAACTGGCAAAGGACCACGGACGACGGACATTCTCCGTTCATCATTCATCACTCATCGTTCATCGTTTCTTCGTCGCACTCGCCGTCCTTGCCCTCTCTTTCTCGATTCGGTCCACTCCGCTCCTGGCGCAAGGCGAGACGGTCTATGGGATCGTCGCGTCGCA